>Ga0209475_10000119_pt1 | contig 239673 bp, 153 predicted proteins | sample tdDd471_FD_187128 | JGI IMG/M metagenome (GOLD analysis project Ga0209475, IMG submission 187128) | Marine sediment microbial communities from the Atlantic coast under amendment with organic carbon and nitrate - tdDd47.1 (SPAdes)... | ecosystem: Environmental > Aquatic > Marine > Coastal >... | reverse complement strand
GCCGAGCAGAAGATGTTGTTGAAGTTCACCGCGATGTCGAAGAACCCCTGCTGCGCCGGGCGCATCAGCGCCACGTCGAACTGGACGAAGACGTCCGCGTTCTCCTGGCACGTCGCCACCTGAGTCAGCGCACCGGCCGTCGTCGGGTTCTGGAAGTCCACGTCCGGCGTCGTCGCCGTCCCGACCGCCCCCGACGCGAAGGTCCCCAGCGTCGCGACCGGGCTCGAGTAGACCCCGACCACCCAGACCTTGACGGTGTTCTCGTTCACCCCCGGGTCCGCGTCACACGGCCCCACATAGCTCGCCGAGCCGGCGCTGTCGCCGTACCCCGTCGAGCTCAGCCGCTTCTGCCACACCACCTCGGCCGGATCGGCGCCGTTGACGACCTCCACGTCCCACACCACGTCGCCGACCCCTTGCAGGTTCAACGCCGCCATATTGATCGATACGCTCGGGCCCGCCGGGGCCTCCGGCGTCGCACCGCTCCCGCAGCCCCCCAGCCACAGCGCGACCCCAGTCAGGGCCACCATCGCTCGTCTCGTCGTTCGTCTCATCTTCTACCTCTCTGGTGGGATTCCCGGCTCGATTCAGGGTCGTCGCGAGAGGGCGGAGGTGGCGGAAGTCGCGGACCTCGCACCCGGCATCCGCAACGGTCCCGTCTATGGGGGGAGGAGGGCTGAAAGCGGCCCAGACTCAGGGGAGTGACCTGCAACAACGGATGCCGACGGAGTTGCTCGTGGAACTCGGCGTGAAGATGCCGCGCTCCGACGCCCGCACGGTGACCGCTCCGCTGACGAAGTCGCCACCACGGAGGACGCGATCCGAGCCGGACTCAGGCCCCATGGGGTCTGTCACTGCACCCGCTGCATACGAGCCCGCGTACCAGTCGCTGACCCACTCCCAGACGTTCCCCGCCATGTCCTTGGCACCGTAGGGCGACGCGCCGGAGTCATAGGTGCCGATCGACTGCGTGTACGTCCCCACTCCGCACCCGCTCCAGTTCGCGAACGCGCAGTCGGTCGGCTCAACCGATGCGCTCCCGTCTCCGGCATCCCACGGGTACTTCCGCATCTGGCTCCCGTCGCTGCAGTCACCGGTCACTGTGTCACACCCGCCGCGGGCCGCCTTCTCCCACTCGGCCTCGGTGCAGAGACGCTGCGCCCCAGCCGGCTTCCCCGCCCAAGCGCAGTAGGCGCTCGCCTGGCTCCAGTTCACGAAGTTGATCGGGTGGTCCTGCTTTTGCGCCGGATCGTAGGTCCCATATGTCCCACCCGTCGCCGATGGCAACGTGCACCCACCGGCAGTTACGCAGGCCTTGTACTCGGCAGCGCTCACCTCGGTCGAGTCGATCGCGTACTCCGACAGCGCCACCAGGTGCTGAGACGACTCGTCTAGGCCGCAGTCGCCGTCCAGGGTGCTGTTGCAGCCCATCCAGAAGTCACCCGCCGGAACAGCGACCTCGCCCGTCGTGTCGTTGGCGCAGACCGTGCCGGTGCAACTGAAACCCGGTGGCGGCCACGCGACCTCGCAGTTGTCTCCGATGTACCCACCGACGCAGGAACACGTGTAGCTGTCGAACCCATCGACACAGGTGCCGCCATTCTGGCAAGGGTTTCCGGCGCAGTCATCAGCAGCGTATTTCTGCGCGAGGAGATCGGTCAGCTCTGCACGCTCGGCGGCGTCGAGACCGAAGTTGAAGTACGCGAGCTCGGCGAGGTCGCCGTTCCAGTTGCGACTGCCACTCCCCGGGTAGCCACCGACACCGAGCGGACCGGGAGGTTGCGCGGTGGTGGCGTCGACGGACACGGAGGAGATGGTGACCCCATTGACATCGTGCGTGGTGGTGGTGCCGGCCTTGCTGACGACATGGATCTCGAAGCGCGTCTCGCTCAGGTCGAACGTCGAGGCCGCCATCCACGTCGACCCAGTGTGCCAATACACATCCATCGTGTTGCCACCGGCGACTGACTCCATGCACGGACCCGCAAGTGGTGTTCCGGCGTGATGGTTGCTGAAGACATCGGCGGCCCCGCCCTGCGTGGATCCAGCGCGGAGCACCAAGACGAAGGTGAAGTCGTCGGCGCCGTCCTGGAGCACGAAGTCACCGGTCTGCAGCGGGCCTCCCTGGGCGAAACGGACCACCGGGTGCCCACCGAGGACGTCCTCGTGGAACGTTGGTGCGGTGGCCCCCCCGAAGAGCGCAAGTGGCTGGTTCGCGGACCCGCCTGAGTCGGGCCAGCTGGTGACGTCGGCTCCGTCAGTGAGGGCGAGCGCGTCGGCGCGGTACCAGACGCGAGCCTGGAGCGAGCAGGTGTCGCCAAAGAACCCATCTGGGCACACACACCCGAGATAGGTCCCGGTGGAGAAGTCGCAGATCGGTGTGCCGGGACAGGTCTCGACGGGACAATCGGCCGTACAGCTTGGGCCCCAGAAGCCGGCGGGGCAGGCCGAGCATGAGAAGCCACCGACGGTGTTCGTGCACGAGCCGGCGTCGGCGCAGCCGCCGTTGTTCGTAGCGCACTCGTCGATGTCGACGTCGCAGTCGGTGCCCTCGTAACCGGTCCCGGAGCAGTCACAGGTGTAGCTCGCGGCACCGTCAATGCAGGTCCCGCCGTTCTGGCAGGGGTTGCCCGCGCAGTCGTCGTCGTTGGTCTCACACGCCGTCCCGCTGAAGCCGGTCGCACACACGCAGGCGCCGGAGACGCACTGGCCGCCGTTCTGGCACGCGACGGCGCAGAACGGGCCCGCCGTCAGGTTCGGACCGTAGCCATAGGCGAAGCCGCGGCCGGCGCCGCCCGTGGTCGTGTAGTCGGCGCGGACCATGGCGGTGTCGTCGCCGAAGGTCAGGGGCTCGGCGCCGCAGGTGGCGAGGTTCACGTCCCACTGGATGTAGGGGTAGACCGCGCCCGCGGCGATGTTGCCAAGGGCCACGATGCTCGTGCCGTTGGCGTCGTCCGCCGTCCCCTGGGTCCGAAGCCAGCAGTCGGTGATGTCGGCGCCCGTCTCCGCCCGCTTCACGCCCAGCGCGAGGTTCCAGTAGACCTTCTGCGCGTCGACGCCGCCCGACTGCAGCTGCTCGAGGCCACGGAAAATAGCCAGCTGGTACAGGTAGGCGTCCGCGTCGACGCCGTTGGACTCGGTCACGACGCCGGTGCAGGTCGACATGCCGTCCGCGCCGGCGGTGCACTGGTTGCCCGCTGGGCCAGACGGGTCCAGCGTGATGTCAGCGGCGAAGGTCTCCGCCGTGGGGCTCGTGCAGTCGAGCTGCAGCGCGTCGAGGTAGAGCTCGGTCTCGACCCCGGCCGTGGCGCCGGCCGTGCAGGCGAAGCCAAGCACCATCGTACTCGAGCGGGCGCCCGCCGCATCGAAGAGGAGATCGATGTCCTCGCTGCCGTCCGTCGCGCACCCGTTCGCGTCCGTATCCGCACAGCAGTCGAACTTCGCCGAGCAGAAGATGTTGTTGAAGTTCACCGCGATGTCGAAGAACCCCTGCTGCGCGGGCCGCATCAGCGCCACGTCGAACTGGACGAAGACGTCCGCGTTCTCCTGGCACGTCGCCACCTGGGTCAGCGCCCCGGCCGTCGTCGGGTTCTGGAACTCCACGTCCGGCGTCGTCGCGCCTCCGACCGCCCCCGACGCGAACGTCCCCAGGGTCGCGACGGGACTCGAGTACACCCCGACCACCCAGACCTTGACGGTGTTCTCGTTCACCCCCGGGTCCGCGTCACACGGACCGACGTAGCTCGCCGAGCCGGCGCTGTCGCCGTACCCCGTCGAGCTCAGCCGCTTCTGCCACACCACCTGGGCCGGGTCGGCGCCGTTGACGACCTCCACGTCCCACACCACGTCGCCGACCCCTTGCAGGTTCAACGCCGCCATATTGATCGATACGCTCGGACCGTCGGCGGAATCCGGGGTAGCGCCGCTCCCGCAGCCGCCCAGCCACAGCATGGAGCCGGCCAGCGCCATCGTCGCTCGTCTCATCGTCAGTTTCATCGCGCACCTCTCCGGTCAAGTGCCGCCGGCGACCTTTCGTTCGACCGCGCTGGGGGTTGCTCGTGTCGTGGTTCTTGCGTTGCGAGAGGCCCGATCGGGCTCGTACCACAGTAGCCTGATGGGGTCCGCGGATGTCAACCGAGCGGATGCAGTACGGCACACTCGAACGGTTTGATATCAACCAGTTGCGCACTCGCCGCGGCTCCTGAGGCGAGGAGTCTCCGACCAAGATGTCGTCAGCACCCGGAACCCAAGAGTCGCCGGCATGCCAGAAATAACCAGTCGTTACAGCAACATAGACAAGGCAACAAGGGAACCAAGAAAGGATCTGCCGGAAATCGCCCTATGAACCTGTGGCAAATCGCTATTCCCACAGGAACTGACATGCGGCGATAGAGAACTGACAGGTTCTGACTTCAGGCACACAGGTTCTTTCGTCGCCACGCGAGCGCACCGGTCGAGGCGCTGACCGAGGCGGCGCGCCAGGCGAGGCCGGGCGACGGAGAGAGCGATCGGGACGCCCCCGGACCACCACCACTCGGGACCCGCGGGACCGAAGCCCGCGGGCAATCACGACACCGGGACAGACGGCGGCCGGGGCGCCTATCCCCGAGCGGGCGTGGCCTCGACGTCGCTCGGGGGGACGGCCGAGGCCTCGAGTTCGCTCGGGGGGACGGCCGGGACCGCGGTGTCGCCGTGCTCTGGTGTGGTGCGGACGACGCGGTCGCGGCCCGCGTGCTTGGCCGCGTAGAGGGCCTTGTCGGCGAGGCGCAGCAGCTCGTCCAGGTCGGTGGTGTCCAGCGTATCGGCGACTCCCCAGCTGGCTCTCACGCTCGGGAGGCCGGCGCGGATCATCATGTCGGGGAGCGCCTTGCGCAACCGCTCCACCGCCTCGAGCGCCTGATCGGCGACGACACCCGGCATGGCGATGACGAACTCCTCGCCGCCGATGCGCGCGACGACGTCGTTCGCTCGGACGCTGTCGCGCAGCGCCTGGGTGAACGCCCGCAGGCAGCGGTCGCCCATCTCGTGCCCGTACATGTCGTTGAGCCGCTTGAAGTGGTCGATGTCCGTCAGCACCAGGGTGAAGGTCCGCTCCGTCCGGAGCCACCGCCCCAGCGTGTCTTCGAGACGCCGGCGGTTCAGGGCCCCCGTCAGCGGGTCGGTCGACGCCGCGAGCTCCGAGGCGTCCATCGCTCGGATGAGCCCCAGCTGGTTACCGGCCTGGCTCGCGACCACCTGCATGTCCCGGAGGAGCCCCGAGCCGACGCCGTCCTCGACCGGCCGCACCGTCCGCAGCACCCCGACCGTCCGGCCCGACACGCTGAGCGGGACACACGCCGCCGCGCAGCCGCCGGGACAGGCCTCGACGAGCATCGGGCACGCGTCGAGCTCCGCGCTGTCGGCGAACAGCCGCGCCTCGCCACGGCGCGCCGCGACGCAGTCCCCGGGGCTCTCCACCTTGCACGCGAAGCGCTCGTCCGCCGCGACGCTGCCGACCTCACGCCGCAGGTGCGCCTCCGAAGCGTCGACGAGGAGGATCTCCATCGGCTGGTCGGGGCTCAGGTGATCGATGGCGCGCTGCAGCACCCGGCGCAGCGCCTCCTCCGATCCCGCCATCTCGACGGCGCGGTGCAGCCGGGCCTCGAACTCCTGGTGCGCGCTCTCGCGCCGGAGCTGCTCGCCATGGCGCGCGAGCGCCTCGTGCTCCTCGCGGAGCGCACCGTTGAGCGGCTGGAGGATCAGAAACCAGATGGGCAGCGCCGCGAGCGTCGCCAGCAACACCGCGTCGACCACCGCCGCCACCACCGTCGGGACGCCGGGCGGCATGGCCGCGTCGATCACCAGCATCGACGTCAGCTCGGCGGCGAAGACGGTCCCGAGCAACGCGAGGAAGGTCCGCCGGACGACCGCGTGGGCGGTGAAGAAGCGCGGGACATCCTCCTCGCTGGGGATTCGAGGCGGGAAACCCGACCCGCCGGACTCGGACGCAGACTCGCTCAACCAGGCCTCACTCAGCGCGACCTGAATGGCCGCCCCCTGTCTCATCGGCGAGGTCGCCGATTCCTGAACCCGCGTGTCGCTCGTCGCGGTTCGGCCCACGGGCGGGAGGCGCGTCCGCGCGCCTTCGAGGAGATCGTTCAAGGGTCACGCCTCAGGCGAAAGCGGCTCGCGAGGGCGCGCAGCTCGCGAGACTGGCGATCCAGCTCGGCGGAGGCAGCGGCCAGCTCCTCGGAGGAGGCGGCCTCGTTCTGGGTCAGCGCGCTCAGGCTCTCGATGCGCGACACCACGTTGGACACCTCGTCGCGCTGGGTGAGCGAGGTGCGGTTCACGGCCGACACCGTGGCGTCGAGCGCGTCGGCGCTACGAGCGACCCCCTCGAGCTCCTGCAGGACGTGGATCGTCTGCGCCAACCCCTCCGACGTCGCGCGGGTCGACTGCTCCAGGAGCTCCGTCGTCGCTGACGCGGCGTCGGCGCTATGGGCCGCCAGGTTGCGTACCTCATCGGCGACGACGGCGAAGCCCGCGCCGACCTCGCCTGCGCGCGCCGCTTCCACCGCGGCGTTCAGCGCGAGGAGGTTCGTCTGGGCCGCGAGCGCGTCGCTCGACCGCGTGATCTCGGAGGTGGCGTCGGTCGCGGTCCGGATCCGCTCCATGATCGTGCTCAGCTGTTTCATCGCCGCCAGACAGACCTGGACGTTGGTGTGCAGGGTCGCGACGGACCGCTGCCCGGCTTCGGCCTGCTCGACGTTCGACGTCGCCGCCGCCTGGATGGACTCCAACCGCGTCGTCGCGTCATGGGTCGAGTGCGCGAGCGTCGTGGCGCCCTCGGCCTGCTCCTGGGCGGCCTGAGCGATCGCCCGGCAGGTCGCCTGCAGCGCCACCGACGTCCCCGCCACCTGCCCGAGGGCGCCGGCGAGGCGGCGGAGGGTGAGGTTGAGGAGCTCCTGGACCCGCTCGAAGGGGCCGCCCTCGGCCCCGCTCATCTCCGCGGTCAGATCGCCCCGCGCGACCCGCTCGAGCGACGCCGCGACCGCGCTCACGAGCCGCGCGCGGCTGTGCCGGGTCACAGCGCTCGTGCACAGGCCGATGTCCGTCGCCAGGAGCCGGTCGAGCGCGCCTCGAAGACGGTCGAGCTCGGGCCCCCGAGCGCCCGCGGCCCTCGCCACGTCGACGGTGGCGCTGCGTACGACGTCATACATCGCGACGAACCAGTTGACGTCCAGGTCGATGCGCTCGTGGGCCACCCCCACCGCGACGCGGTACGCGACGAAGTCGTCGTCGATGACACCCGAGAAGAGCGACTCCAGGTAGCGGCGCAGCAGCGGCCGCTGGCGGGCGACCGACGAGTGCCGCTCGAGGGTCGCTCGGGTCTCCTCCTCGCCCATGACCTTGTCGTAGAAGCGCGCGACGACCTGGTCGGTGAGGTCCGGGCAGCGCTCACGCCAGCTCCGGATGAGCCCGAGGTCTTCCTCCGTGAGGCCGTGGAACGCGATGTAGCGCTGGACGGACGGATCCGTCGGGGTGAGGGTCCCCGCCTCGTGGGGGCGGCCCCTCCTCGCGCCAAGGCTCCACGGGCGCCGCTTGCTCTCGGTGGTATCCATCTCGACTCTCCCTGGGGTCAGGTGCCGCCCGTCGTGCTCCGCGGGCGTCTTTGCGCTCCATCGCGCGGGGGCTTCGGGCTGGTCGCCAGGAGCCCGGCGGCGCCCCCGGGCTGAACGGGGACCGCAGCCAAAGGGTCTACTCGCCCACCCGCGCGGCATGGACCCCGCCGCGCTCGAGGGCGAGGAGCTGGCCGAAGGCGTCCGCCGGCACGGGACGGCCGAACAGCCATCCCTGGGCGAAATCACAGCCGGCGGACTCCAGGATCCGCCGCTGCGCCGGGGTCTCGACACCCTCCGCGACCACGGCCAGACCCAGGCGGTGGGCCATGGCGACGATGGCCTCAGTGAGCGCCAGGCTGCTCGGGTTGGCGTCGATCTCCGCGATGAACGAGCGATCGATCTTCAGGACGTCGACCTCGAAGCGCTGCAGGTACGACAGCGACGAGTAGCCGGTGCCGAAGTCGTCGAGGGCGACGACGACGCCGGCGCGACGGATCTCGCTCAGCTTGGAGGCGACGTCCCCTTCCTGGTCCAGGAACACGCTCTCGGTGATCTCGATCTCGAACGCCCGCGGGGGGAGGCCGAGCGCGTCCAGCTCCGCCAGCCACTCACGATAGGCGGCGCCGGCAGAGCGCCCCAGCTGCACCGGGGACACGTTGATCGCGATCCTGAACGCGGGATCCCAGCGGCGGACCCACTCCGAGAGCTGACGCGCCGCGGTCGTGCACACGAACTTCCCGATCTCGACGATCAGCCCGGTCTCCTCGGCCAGCGGGATGAACGCGTCGGGCGGCACCAGCCCGCGCTCCGGGTGGCGCCAGCGTAGGAGCGCCTCGGCCTTGGCGATCCGGCCAGTCGAGAGCGCGACGATCGGCTGGTAGTGGACCTCGAGCTGGTCTCTCCGGAGGGCGGCGCGGAGCTCGTGGACCAGGCGTCGCCGCTCCTGCGCCGCGGTCTGCATCGTCGACGTGAAGAACCTGAAGTGCCCGCGCCCGGAGTTCTTCGCCGCGTACATCGCCTGATCGGCGTGCTTGAGCAGCTCCGACGGCTCCGAGGTGTCGTCCGGGGCGACGGTCACGCCGATGCTCGCGGAGACGTGGACCACCTCGCCGTCGAGGTCGAAGGGCTCGCTCAGCGCCCCGAGGATCGCGGCGCAGACCCGCTCCACGTACCGCACCTCGTCGAGCGCCGGGAGGAGCACCGTGAACTCGTCGCCGCCGAGCCGCGCGACGGTGTCGCTCGTGCGCACACAGGCTCGGACGCGGCGCGCCGTCTGGCGCAGGAGCTCGTCGCCGCTCGCGTGGCCGAGGCTGTCGTTGACCTCCTTGAAGCGATCGAGGTCGATGAACAGCAGCGCGGTCCGATGCCCCTGCCGCGCGGCGCGCTGGACCTCCTGCACGAGGCGATCGTGGAACATGTGCCGGTTGGGGAGCCGGGTCAGGGGGTCGAAGTTGGCCTGGGTCCAGATGAGACGCTCGGCCTCCTTGCGCTTGCTGATGTCGCGGATGAAGCCGCTGAACTCGACCCGCCCGGCGTGCTCGAGGACGGTGACCGACAGCTCGATGGGGAACTCGTGACCGTCGCGGTGAAGCCCCTGCAGCTCGACCCGGGTGTTGGAGAGCTTGCTCGACCCGGTGGCCACGCAGCGCGCGAGCCCCTCCCGGTGCGCGTCACGGAGCTGCGTCGGGATGATCGTCTCCGCGAGGGCGCGGCCCAGGGCCTCCCCTCGGAGCCAGCCGAACATCCGCTCCGCCTGACCGTTCCAGCCGATGATGGTCCCCTCGGCGGTGATCTGGACGACGGCGTCCATGGCGGTCTCGATCGTCGCGTTCAGCCGCTCGCGGTCGTCCCGGCGCGCCTCGATCATCGAGGCGACGCCGGCGGCCATGTGGTTGAAGCTCTCGCCCAGCGAGCCGAGCTCGTCGGAGGTGTCCACGTCGACCCGAGCCGCCAGGTCGCCAGCCGCGAGGGCGCGGGCCGAGCGCGCGAGGCGCCGAAGTCGGCAGATGGTCACGAAGTAGATCGACGCGGAGAGGTAGACGGCGACCGCGAACGCGAGGAGCGCGATGACGGCGCTCGCCCAGAGCCGGCTCCGGGCCGCGTTGACGCGCGCGTCGATGAGCGTGGCGGCGGTAGGCAGCAACGACTCGCGCACGAGGCGGTAGCCGCGGTCGATGGCGTTCGTCGCGAGGCCGAGGTAGGTCTCCGGCGGGGTGTCGAGCCGCCCTCTCAGGACCTCCCTGGTGACGACGTCTGCGACCCGGCGCGCCGCGTCGACCAGCTCAGCGCGGAGGTCGTCGAGGGTCGACGCGAGGTCGCGGTTGTGTACCGAGGCCTTCGCCAGGCTGAGCTCGACGTCGCGGACGGCGCCATCGAGCTCGGCCAGCATCACCCGCAGCTGCAGTCGCTGCGCGTCGCCGACGGTCCCCCGAACGAGGAGCGTCGCGCCGTAGGCGCGGAGCCTCCCGAGGCGCTCGAGGGCGTTCGGGAGCTTGTTGAGCGCCGTGTCCAGCAGATAGAAGGAGGGCAGGTCCGGGTCCTGGGTGAGCAGGAACTCGTCGGCGACGAAGAGCGCGTAGTGTCCAGCGCGCTCCACGAGCAGCGTGTGCGCGTCGAAGTTGGCCTCGGGCTGCATCGCGAGGCCGCTCTCCCGGAGGGACCGCCACCCGTCCGCCAGGGCGCGCGCCCGCTCCTCGGCCGCGGGCCCCGAGGGCCTCTCGGCGACCAGCGCCGCGATCGCCGCGTCGACCTCGCTCGCCTGCGCCTCCCGCCACGCGGCGACCTTCGCGTCGCCGGCGAGCAGCGTCGCCGAGAGCCCCCGGTGGAGCTGGAGGGCCTGCACGGCGCGCGTGATTGGTGGAATGTACGGGAGCCCGGCGAGCTGCCTCTCGGACGGCTCGACCTCGCGCTCCACGCTCCGTGACAGGCTGTAGATCGCCACGACCATCGCGACGACCGTCAATCCCCAGAGGAGGGTCAGCTTCGTCGACAGGCTGCGTCGCCGCAGGAGGAACGCCGCGGGGTAGAAGAGCACTCGCGCCCAGCGGCCGGTATCGGGGCACCGGAACCGATCGTCAGGCGCCATCTCTGCCTCGCCGCGTCGGACAGCCGGTGGTGCGGGGCGTGCGCGACCCGAGGTCACGCGGCCGGCGGGATCGCGCGGCGACCGTCCGCGCGGTGTGGGCGGTCGGGACGACCGCGGGCCGCAGGCGCCTCCCCCACCGGCCCTGGGAACGGCGCGTCCGCCCTGCAGCGTAGGCGGTCGGGACGACCGCGGGCCGCAGGCGCCTCCCCCACCGGCCCTGGGAACGGCGCGTCCGCCCTGCAGCGTAGGCGGTCGGGACGACCGCGGGCCGCAGGCGCCTCCCCCACCGGCCCTGGGAACGGCGCGTCCGCCCTGCAGCGTAGGTGGTCGGGACGACCGCGGGCCGCAGGCGCCTCCCCCACCGGCCCTGGGAACGGCGCGTCCGCCCTGCAGCGCGGACGCTCGGGGCGACGTCACGCCCGTGTGGCTGGTGGGTTGGTCTCATCAGATCGACAGGCTCGGTTGGGGGGTCGGGGTCGCGTCGGGCGCCGCCGCGGGACGAGCCGGTCGGGCGACGCGGCGGGACGGGGCCGAGCGAGCTCCTGCTTGCGCCGTGCGCCTCGCGGCCGCCACCGGCCGGGCGGGCTCCGTGGACAGCGTGAAGCGCGCGAGCTTCGAGCGGAGGAGCAGCGCCTGTTCGGCGAGCATCTCCACGCCCGCGGCGCTCTCCTCGGTGGTGGCCGTGTTCGTCATGACGCTGTCGCTGATCTGGCTGAGCCCGATGTCGATCTGCGCGATGCCCTCCGCCTGCTCCTGGCTCGCGTCGGCGATCCCGCCGATGTGCGCGTTCAGGTCGGCGGCGTGCGAGAGGATGGCGTCGAGCGCCTGGGCGGTGACCTCGGCGATGCGCGTGCCGTCGGCGACCCGCTCGGCCGAGGCCGACACCAGGGTGGTGGTCTCCCGCGCGGCGGCCGCGCTCCGGGCGGCGAGCGTGCGCACCTCCTCGGCGACGACGCCGAAGCCCGCGCCGTGCTCGCCGGCTCGGGCCGCCTCGACGGCGGCGTTCAGGGCCAGCAGGTTCGTCTGGAACGCGAGGTCGTCGATGACGCGGATCACCTGCGCGATCCCCCGGCTCGACGTGTTGATGGCGTCCATGGCCTCCATCATCTCGCGCATCGCGCCGTTGCCCTGCTCCGCGGCGCTCCTCGCGTCCGCGGCGAAGGCGCTCGCACGGGCGGCGCGGTCGGCGTTGTCGCTCGTCTGAGTCGACATCTGGGCGACCTGGGCCGAGATCTGCTCGATCGTCGCCGCCTGCTCGGTGGCCTGGTGGGCGATGGTCTTGCCGCTGTTGCGCAGCGACACGGCGCCCATCTCGACGTGGCTTGCGGTCGCGATGGCGTCCTCGAGGACGCCCCCCAGCGCGTCGAAGGAGGTGTTCCAGGCGTCCCGAAGCGCGGCGAGCTCGCCCGCGTAGGGCTCGGTGATGCGCACGCAGAGATCCCCCGTCGCCACCCGCTCGAGCGAGCGTCGGACCTCCTGGATCGGCGCCGTGACGGTGTCCATGAGCTCGTTGACGCCCTCCATGACCTCACGGTAGGCGCCTGCGTGGTGCTCCACGACGACGCGCTGATCGAGCTCGCCGCGCCGGACGCCTCCGGTCAGCGCGCCGAGCTCGCCGGTGAAGCCCTTGAGCCGTGAGGCGATCTGGTCGATGGCCGCCGCCAGGGTGCCGGTCTCGTCCCGCGCCCGGTGCGGGCTGGGGTTGTCGAGCTCCCCCGCGGCGACGCGCTCGGCCTGCTCGGCGAGGCGGACGATCGGGCCCGCGAGGCGGCCGCCCAGGAGCGCCGCGAGCACGGCCAGCACCAGGAGCCCGGCGACGCCCGCGGCGATGGTCTCACCCTGGAGGCCGTCGCTGACGCTATAGCCCTCGGCGACCGGGACCCGGACGAGCACGGACCAATCGAGGGCCGCCGCCGCGCCTCGCTCGAGGTGGGCGTAGCCGCTGACCTGGTCGATGCCCTTTCGGGCGTGGGTCGAGACGATGGCGCCGGCCTCTCCGGCGACGGCCCGCTGCGCCGCGACCACACCGGCCTCCGCCAGGTTCAGCTCGAACAGCACCGAGAAGTCGTGCGCGACCTCCCGCGAGCCGGTTCGGCGCGGCTCGTAGTCGACGATGACGCGCCCACCGCGGTCGAGCAGCGTCATCTCCGCGCCCCCCTGACCGCTGGCGTCCAGGGCCGCGTAGAGCTCCTCGAACGCCCGCTCGACCGCCTCGAACCGGACATAGGAGCGCCACACGCCGGCCAGGCGGCCGTCAGGCGTACGGACGGCGGCGCTGAACCCCACCGCGAGCGCGTCGTCACCGGGGAAGAGGGCCGCGACGCCCGGGTCGACCGCGAGGTCGTCCACCCGAACGTCGGCCGCGCTGACGTCGGGCGCGGGCGCCCAGCCCTGCACCCAGGCGGCGTCTCGGAACCCGGACGAGCGCAGCGCCGCGGTGTCGAGGGAGCGACCGTCCCGATCGACGCCGTTCGTCGCGAGGACCCGCCCGGCAGGATCGACGAGCACCGTGAGATAGACGTCGCGGTTGGCGCGCGCATAGTCGTCCATCAGGGCCTCGAGCTGCCCCGCGGGGAGGACACCGCCCGGTGGGTCGGCCAACACACGACCAGCGGTCATCGCCTGGACCCGGAGCAGCGCGACCTGCCCGTCGAGCACGTCCTCGACCTGGCCGACGAGGCCCCGGGTCATCGCGACGATGCGCTCGTCTGCGGTCTGCTTGGCGCCGTCGACGGCGCTCAGCGCGATGGTCATCAGCGCCGCGACGGGGAGGAGACCGGCGAGCAACACACCGAGCGCGAGGCGCTGCGCGATCTTGGACTTCATCCAATTCAGCATAGGGGGACTCCGCATGGCAGGACTGCGTCGAATTGACTAACCCGGTAAATCGGTCGTCCGGCCTGCGATCTTGAACGGCCTTTTCGATTGGCGACGAGCTCGTCGAATAGGCGTTCAACACAGCTTTCATCGTGCTCTCCCGCCCGCCACGGAACGACTCCCCGGATCTTCGCGTGGCAGTTTAGATTCAAACTCGGGCTCTCCCGACTGAGATCAGAAACTCCGACAAGGCGTCCTCGTCCAGCGCGCGGGCGAAGAGCCAGCCCTGCGCATGGTCGCAGCCCAAGGACGCGAGCGCGTCGCGCTGCGCCGGGGTCTCCACGCCCTCCGCGACGACGGTCAGCCCGAGCGCGCTCGCGAGGACGATGACCGCCTCGACGATGGCGCGGTCGCTCGGGACCTCCGGGAGCCCGGCGACGAAGCAGCGGTCGACCTTGACCTGCTGGACGGGCAACCGCTTGAGGTAGGCGAGCGAGGAGTGCCCGGTCCCGAAGTCGTCCACCGCGAGCACCACGCCGAGGTCGCGCAGCCGCTCGAGGACGAGGGTGTCGGTCGTCGCGATGGCGGCGGTCTCCGTGATCTCGAGGACGAGGCGCTCCGGGGGGAGCCCCGCCCCGTCGAGCGCGGCCGCCACGACGTCGACGAGCCTGGGGCTCGCGAGCTGCTGCGCAGCGAGGTTGACCGCGACGTGGTGGACCGACGCCCCGGCGTCCAGCCAGCGCCGGAGCGCTCGGCACGCCTCGCGCAGGACGTGAGCGCCCAGCTCGATGATGAGCCCCGTCTCCTCGGCGAGCGGGATGAATCGATCGGCGCCCAGGAGGCCCTCGCTCGGGTGATGCAGCCGCGCGAGGGCCTCGACACCGACGATCGCGCCATCGGAGAGACGGACCTGCGGCTGGTAGTGCACCACGACGCGACCCGACTCGATGGCCCCGCGGAGCTCCGTCTCGAGGCGCCATCGCTTCGCCGCCGCGCGCGTGAGCTCGTCGCTGTAGAAGCAGAAGCGATCCCGACCCTCGCGCTTGGCGCGATGCAGCCCCGTGTCGGCGCGCTCGAGGAGCGTCTCGGCGTCCCTCGCGTCGCGCGGGAACACGGCGATCCCCATGCTGGCGGTGAGGAACACCTGCTCACCGGCGATGTCGAACGGGCGCCGAATCAGCTCCATCATCCGACCGGCCACGTGCGTCATGGCTTCCGGCTGGTCGATGTCCTCTACGATCAATAGGAGCTCGTCGCCGCCCACCCGAGCGACGGTCTCGGCGCTGCGGGCGTGCGCTCGTACGCGCAGGCTCGCGGTCACCAGCACCTGGTCGCCGAGCCGATGTCCAAGGCCGTCATTGATCGCGGCGAAGCGATCGAGGTCGATCAGGAGGAGGCCGACGAGGGTCCGCCCGCGCGCCGCCCGCGCGACCGCCTGCTCGACGAAGGAGCGCCCGAGGAAGCGGTTGGGGAGCCCCGTGAGCGCGTCGTAGTTGTTGATGCGCGCCACGCTGCTCGCGGCGCGGCGTCCGTGGGTCATGTCCGCCATCGCCCCGACGTAGTGCGCCGGCGCTCCGTCCGAGCCGCGAGTCGCGGTGATCTGGAGCCACGCGGGGAAGACCTCTCCGGATCGGCGCCGGTTCCAGATCTCGCCTTGCCAGAACCCGTCGCGCGTGAGCTTGCGCCACATGTCGGAGTAGAAGCTCGGCTCGTGGTGATTGGATCGCCAGAGCCGCGGGGTCCGCCCGACCACGTCGCGCTCGTCGTAGCCCAGGATGGCCTCGAAGGCCGGGTTGACGCGGACGACGGCCCCGCTCGCGTCCGTCACGACCATCGCGTCGTGGCTCGCCTCGAAGGCGAGCGCCGCGTGACGGCACGGCGCCCGCGCCAGGACGACCTGGGTCACGTCCTGGGCGACGCCTCGCAGTGGCGCCGTGGGCTGGTCCGCCGCCCTCCGGCCGACCTGGATCTGGACCCACCGTCGCGCTCGTTCGTCCTCGGCGCTCAGCTGGATCGCGAACGCCGACGGGGCGCCGGTCGCACCGCTCATCGCGGCCGCGGCGGCCGCGCGCTCAGCGTCCGGGACGAGGGCCAGCAGCGCCTCTCGGGTCGGAGGGGCGGCGGACCCGAGGACGCTATCGACGTCACCGAACCAGGAGATCGCGCTGGTCTCCGGGTCGAGGTCCCACCCGGCGAGGGCGAGGCCGAGCAGCACGTCACGTATCTCTGCGGGATCGTCTCTCCACGACGATCTCGAGCTGGGCATGAACGCTCCTCTTCATCGACGGGACAAGTGGCTGACAGGTACATGCCAGCCCGACCATACCGAACCCCTGGCGCTTTGGCCACCTCAGTCGCGCCCTTCGCCGGCGCTCTCGCGGTCTGAGAGCCGCCAGGATCTTCGGGTTCGCTCTCGCGTCCCCAGCGGTCCGCAGCCCCGCGACGCCGACGCGCGGACCCTGCGTGCGCTCGGGTCGCAGAAGCGTCTGTGTGTCCGGGGCACTCCCGAACGAAGTAGACTGACAGGTTCATACATCCCGGGAGTGGCAAATCGGAAGGTCTTTACACGCCGGGTATCGCCCCGAATACTGAGCCATGTGAGCGGGTGACCGCTCGCCCCCCGCAGATCCCCTTCGCCAGAGCGGCCGTGACAGACGAACGACGCCAGAACGACGACGCGGCACCCGAGCGACGTCACAACCTCGGGTTGGACCTGACCCGGTTCGTCGGCCGCGACGACCTCCGCGCTCGAATCACCGCGCTGGTCGACGGCGGCGCCCGGCTCGTCTCGCTCACCGGGGCGGCCGGGATCGGCAAGACCCGTCTCGCGCGTGAGTGGGCACGTGACACCATGGGTCGAGAGCCGGGCCTCCGGGGCTGTTGGTTCTGCGACCTCTCTTCCGTCACGTCCGGCGAGGGCGTCGTGGCGGCGATCGTCGAAGCGGTCGAGCCCGACGCCGACCAGAGGACCTGGCGTCCCGGCGATTTCGCGACGCAGCTCCATATGATGCTCCGCGCGCGGGGACGGATCGTCCTCGTCCTCGACAACCTCGAGCAGGTCGTGGAGGCGGCCGCCACGACCATCGAGGGCATCCTCGACGCGTGCCCCGAGGCGACCATCATCGTCACGTCCCGCGCCCGGCTGCGGCTGCGGGCCGAGCATGCGCTGGAGGTCAACCCGCTCGACGCCCGCCCCGCCGTCGAGCTCTTCATCGACCGCGTCCACGCGGTGGGAGGGCCACGGGACCTCCAGGCCGACCACGAACGCCTCCACGCCATCGTCGACCGGCTCGACCGCATCCCCCTCGCGATCGAGCTTGCGGCGGGGCGGTTCGCGATCCTGGGGATGAACGGTCTCCGAAACCAGCTGGGCGAGCGACTCGGGACGCTCCGCGCCACCCACCGGGACGTCCCGGCGAGGCACCGCACCCTCGACGCGGCCGTCGGCTGGTCGTGGGAGCTCCTCGTGGGGTGGGAGCGGGCCGCGCTCGCGCAGCTGTCCGTCTTCGCGGGCGGCTTCGACCTGGCGGCCGCCGAAGCGGTCGTCCACCTCGAGCCCTTTGCCGACGCCCCCCACATCATCGAGGTCGTGGCGACGCTGAGCGACTACTCGTTGGTACACGTCTACCGGCCCACCGAGACCGGTCACGAGCTCCGCTACCGGCTGCTGGCGCCCATCGCCGCGTTCATGGCCACGCGCGCAGGCGACGCCGGCGCCGATCTCGACGCCGCACGGAGACGGCACGCGCAGCACTACGCGACCCTCAGCGAGCGTCTCAAGGCCCGGGCGGTCCAGGCCGGAGAGCCGCAGGCGCTGGTCGACCTCGCCATCGAGCGCCAGAACATCATCGCCGCCCACATGAACGTCCGAGACTCGGAGCCGGCGTTCGCAGCGCGGCTCGCCCTGGCGGCGCAGAGCGCCTGGGTCGACCTCGGTCGCGACGAGCGGACCTCGGAGCTGCTCGAGAGCGCGGTCGCCTGCGCCGAGCGCGCGGGCGACCCGCAGCTGCACGCCCGGACGCTCCGCCATCGCGGCGGCGACCTGTGCAAGCGCGGGCGGGTCGATCTCGGGCGCCTCGACTTCGAGCGCGCGAAGGGGCTGGCGGTCGAGCCGGTCACGCGCGCGCTCCTCGACCTCGACCTGGCGCAGTGCGACATCGTCGACGGTCGGCCCACGGAGGCGCTGGCCGTCGGCGCGGCCGCCGCCGAGGACGCGGCGGCGATCGGGGGCCCGTCGCTCGAGCTCCGAGCCGCGATGGTGGCCGGCGCGGCGGCGGCGGATACCGGCGATCTCGACGCCGCCCGGTCGTACTTCGAGCGCGCGCTCGGACGGCCCCGGGGGTATCAAGAGGTCGTGGCCCTCGCGTGGCTCTCGGTCATCGCCCTCGAGGCCGGCGATGACGCGGCGGCGCTCGACTACGCCGTCCGGGCGGGCGAGCTCGCCGAGCGACGACCACCGGAGGTGATCGCGTTGAGCGCGCGCATGACGCGGGGCTCGGTGCGCCTCCTCCTCGGTCGTTGGAAGGACGCGCGGGTGGATCTGGCGACTACGAGCCGCGTGGCCGCCGACGCAGGTCTGCTCCAGATCCACGGGTACACCGAGGCCTGGCGCGCCATCGCGGCGTTGGAGGAGCTCGACCTGGACGGCGCGGCTGCTGCGGCGGCGACGGCGCTTCGCTACGTCCCGAGCGGTCTTCACCGGGGCCGCGCCGCGGTAGAGGTGGTGGCGACGGCGGTGGACGAGCTCCGTCGCGGTCAGGTCCCGCCCGGGGTGCCCGACACCCTCGCCCAGAACCAGCTCGCGCGGCTCTTCGGCCGGGCGCTCTCGAGCCTCTCCACCCGCTTCGCCCCGGGCGACGTCCCCGCCGAGGCCATCCGCGTCGCGGCGAACGGGACGTGGTTCCAGGTCCCGGGAGAGCCGCCCGTCGACCTTCATCGCCGCAAGCGCATCGACGAGATCCTGGTGCTCCTCGCCAAGCGGCGGATCGACGCGCCGGGGGTCGGCGTCAGCGCGACCGAGCTCTACGCGGCCGGTTGGCCGGGCGCCAGCCTCAGCGAGGGCTCGGGGATCAACCGGGTCTACGTCATCATCGCGTCGCTACGGCGACTGGGGTTGGCCAACCACCTCATCAAGGGGCCGGACGGCTACCTCTTCAACCCCGGGGTGAGCGTCGAGCTGGTCACCGGCGGCCCCGGCGACACCGAGCCGGGCGGTCGCGCGGAGTAGACTCACAGGTCTATACATCCGCTGTTGCGACGCGCGTCAGGATCTGCCACCCGCGCTCCCGGGTCTGACAGGTCGCTCACACGATCTGCCGGTGTCCTCCGCGCCCGGAGCGGCGAGCGGCGCCGACGGCGGACCGCTCCGGCCTGACCGGCCGCTCCATCGCGGCGCCCGGGTCGACCGGTTTGCGCCCGGCTCGCGGGTCAAATAAGGGCTCTGTGCCCTGTGATTTCGGAGCGGCCGTGAGCCCCGCTCGAGCTGCTCCCCGCCCGTACGAGATGGACGAGCCGAGCGTATGGCGACAGTTCCACCGAGGCCCGCGCTCACGAGCGACGCGCCGCGCACCAACCTGAGACCCGACCTGACGTCCTTCCTCGGGCGCGAGGCGCTGATCGCGGCGATGGACGCCGACGTCGCCCGGGGAGCGAGGCTCGTCACCCTGACCGGCGCCGCGGGGATGGGAAAGACCCGGGTCGCTCGGGAGTGGGCCCGGCACCACACCGGCGTGTCGCCGTCTCCCCCGGCGTGCTGGTTCTGCGACCTGTCCTCGGCGACGTCCCAAGAGGCCGTCGTGGCGGGGATCGCGACCTCGATCGAGCCCTCGCTCGAGCCGGAGATGACCGCCGCCGATACGGTCTCGCGCTTGTGCCGCGGGCTGGCTCGACGCGGCCCGACGCTCCTCGTCCTCGACAACCTCGAGCAGGCGCTCGAGCCGGCTGTCGAGGTGATCACGGCCATCCTCGAGCGGTGCGCCGAGGTGCGAGTCGTCGCGACGTCGAGGACGAGGCTCAAGCTCCGCGGCGAGCGCGCCCACGAGGTCGAGCCCCTCGACGACGAGACCGCGATGGACCTCTTCCTGGAGCGGGCCCGAGCGGCCGGGGGCGGGGAAGCGCTCGCCGGGGACCGTGAAGAGGTCCGAGCCATCGTGCGTGGGCTCGACGGGATCCCGCTGGCCCTCGAGCTGACGGCGGCCTGGATCCACGTCCTCGGCCCGAGGGAGCTCCAGCGCCGACTGCGGGACCACGTCGCCCTGATGGGCCCCGCGTTCCGCGACGCCCCTCGCCGCCACCGCACGCTGTCGGCCGCCGTCGCGTGGTCGTGGGAGCTGCTGAGCCCGGTCCAGCGGTCGGTGCTCCTCCAGCTCTCGCAGTTCGTCTGCGGCTGCGACCTGGACGCCGTGGAGGCGATCGTCGCGGTCCCGGCGGGCAGCGCCCACGTCTTCGAGCTCCTCGCGGAGCTCTGCGACAGCTCGCTCGTCTTCGTCCACCGGCTCCCGGGCGAAGGCCAGCGCCTCCGATACCGCCTGCTCGCGCCGATCGCGAGCTACGTCGAGGCTCAGCTTGGCGCAGCGGAGCTGTCCGTGACCGACCTCCACGTGCGCCACGCCGAGTACTACCTGCGGCTCGCGGAGGCGCTCGTCGCGCGGGCGGCGCGGGGCGAGGAGCGTCAGGCGCTGGCACGGCTGACGCTGGAGCGAGCGAACGTCGCCGTGGGGCACCGGCGCCTGAGGGAGACCAAGCCCGCCCTCGCGGCGCGCCTCGCGCTCGTGGGGCAGCCCTACTGGGTCACGCTCGGCCCAGACGAGAGCGCCGCGGAGCTGCTCGACAGCGCGGTCGACTGCGCCCAGCGGGCGGACGATCCCAGGCTGCTCGCGCGGGCGCTGTGGCACCGGGGAGCGGACCGGTGCAAGCACGGCCGGGTCGAGCTCGGGCGGAGCGATCTCGAGGCGGCGCGCACGCTGGCGGTTCGCGCTGGAGACCGGGAGCTGGAGCACATGGCGATCCTGGACCTCGGCCAGCGCGCCATCGTGGACAGCGCTCCGGGGCCGATGGTCCCGGCGCTCCGCGCGGTCCTGCGGTCTGCCGAGATGAATGACGCCCTGTCGCTCAAGGCCAAGATGGTCCTCGGCGGCGCGCTCGCCGATCTCGGTGAGCTCGTCGAGGCCCGCGAGCTGCTCGCGGGGGCCGTCGAGACGGCGAGGTCGTGCGGTCGCTACCACGAGATCGTCGCGCACGCCTGGCTCGCCGGCGTCGAGCTCGAGGCGCAGCGCCCGGAGGTCGCGACCTATCACGCCGAGCAGGCCTACGCGCTCAGCGCGCAGAGGCCACGCGACACCGTGACCCTCCACGCCTGGCTCACGCGGGGGTCGCTCCGCCTCCTCCTCGGCGAGCGCGACCTCGGCGTGAGCGATCTCGAGGACGCGAGCCGCGCGGCCCTCACCGACGGCAACCGGGCGATGCACGGCTACGCGGAGCTGTGGTTGGCGGTGGCATGCCTCCAGGTCCGAGACCTCCCGGGGGCGCGCGCGTCCCTGGAGCGCGCCGCGGCGAACATCGAGCCGGGCGTCAGCCGTGGGCGCGCAGCGGTGGCCGTCGTCTCCAGGGCGGTTCGTGCGGCCGCGGGCGGGCCCCCGGAGCCCGAGAGCGAGCTGACCAGTCAGCTGGTGCGGGCGGTCCAGCGCGGGCTCGCCGCGGTCCCGGCCGGCTCGACGCCCGACGCCCCCGAGCTGACGATCGCCGCGAACGGCACCTGGTTCCGGCGACGCGGGGAGGCCCGTGTCGACCTCGATGGACGGCGCCACCTCCCGGCCGTGCTCGCGGTCCTGGCGCGCTCGAGGGCGACGCGGCCCGGCGCCGGCGTCACCTCCTCCGAGCTGTACGACGCCGGCTGGCCGGGCGCGTCGCTCGCCGACGGCTCGGGTATCAACCGCGTCTATGTGGCGGTGTCCACGCTACGCCAGCTCGGTCTCTCCGAGCACCTCATCCGAGGGCGAGACGGCTACCTCCTGAACCAGGCGCTTGACATCGTGGTGGAATCGTGAGCCAAGGGGTCGAACGATCGTAACAAAACGGCACCCGGGGCTTGTGCGCTGCGTGGTCATGGGCGAGACTTCAAGCCTCTCCCCCACATAGAGCAACGTCCTGGCCGGGCACGCGACCATTGCGCGCCGCCAGACGTCGTTGCGGATCATGGATGTGCGATCATGCTGGCCACAGTGAACCGACGAGCACCGGCGGCGGAACCGGTGCCCGAGGAGTTGGGCCGTTGGGCGCCCGTGTTCGCCGACCTCGACTCGGCGCTCGCGGGGCCAGGGTCCGCGGTCGCGACCCTCGCCGGGGCTCCCGGCGTCGGCAAGTCCGTGGCCGCCCGCGCGTGGTCGACCGTACGTGGGCTGGACGTCATCTCGGTGAGCCTGGCCAACGCGTCGAGCGAGGCGGACCTGGTCCGCTCGGTCCTCGTCGAGCTCAGCGCGGGCCAGGCGGCGCCCTTCGGCCCGACCGATCCACTCGAGATCGTCCTGGCACGGCGAGACGAGCTCATCGTCTTCGACGACGCCGACCACGTGGTCGAGCCGCTCGCGGCGCTCATCCGGGCCGTGCTCTCCGTTCGCGGGGCTTGTGGGCTCCGGCTCCTCGTCACCTCGCGCGAGCCCCTTCGCCTCCACGGCGAGCGCGTCATACCGATCGTTCGTCCGTCACAGGCCGCGGCGGTGGAGCTCTTCCTGACGGCGTGCCGCGCTGCGGGCGCCAACGTCCGTGGGACGGCCGCGGAGCGGGATGACGCCCACGCGATCGTCGCCCTCATGGACCGCGTGCCGCTCGCGCTCGAGATCGCGGCCTCCCACACCCGGGTCGTCCCCCTGGCCGCGCTCCGGAGGTCGCTCGAGGCCGGCAGCTGGGCTCCGCGCGCTGGTTTGCGCGGGGGCTCCCCCCACCACGTGTCCCTCGATGACGCGGTCATGTGGTCGGTCGGGATGCTCGCCGAGCCGGAGCGCGCCGTGCTCGACGAGCTCTGTGCCTTCGAGGGTGGGTTCGATCTGGCGGCGTTCGACGACATCGTAGGTCTGCATCGCGAGGACGCGCTGGCGTCGCTGGTGCAGAAGTCGCTCGTTCGGCGTTTCCGCGCTGGCGCTCACGCGGACGAGCGCTTCGAGCTCCCGAGGATCGTCCGCGAGGTCGTCTCTCGCGCCGGGGGCCCGTCGCCGGCCACGCGCGAGCGTCACACCGCGTGGTACCGGCGCCTCGGGCGTGTCCTGGCCGCGGACGGACGGACGAAGCGCGACAGTGACCGGCTGCTCGCCGACTACCACAACGTCGCGGCAGCGCGCCGCCAGAACTGCCAGCGATGCCCCGCGTACGAGGGCTGTGAGTGCGCAGCGAGCGCCGACGTCGCGGTCGACACGGCGATCCTCGCGTGCCCGCGTGTGTCGCCCGGCGGGAGCTGCGGATGCGCGGCGGATGACGCGGCCGCTCCCTCGTGCCTCGTAGGAGGGTCCGGCGCGAACCCGACCTGCCCCGTCATCGCTCGCGTATCGCGCATCGCCGCCGAGATTCAGGCGACGACGAGGCGGGCGGGCTGCGAGCTGGAGTCCGATACGTCGGAGCGGCCGACTCCGCCGTGGGAGGAGAGCCCCGGCTCGCGTCGTCTCTCGCGCGGCGCTGCGGCCGGGACCGAGGTCTCGTCGTGTCTCTTGTCCACCGCCCAGGAGCGACGACTCGAGGTGGCGCCGGGCGGCACGCACTTCCGGACGCCCGACGGGCAGGACGTCGACCTGAGCACGCGGCCGACCCTCGCGCGGCTCCTCGAGCAGCTCGTCGAAGCCCGGCTCGCCGAGCCCGGAGCTCCAGTCGACGCCGCGAGGCTGCTCGAGCGCATCTGGGGACACCAGCCCGGCCGGCACCCCCGCGCGAACGTGGGGCGCCTCTACATCGCCATCGCGCGCCTGCGCGCCCTGGGGCTCGAGCAGGATCTCTTCAACGTGGGCGGCGGATACCTGCTGAATGGCGCCGTGCCCGTGGTCTGGTCAGCGTCCCGGCCGGGGAACGCTCGCACGTCTCCGAGTCAGCGCCACGGCAGCGTGGTCCGGCCCTCGAACCGCGAGGGCGACCCACGCCGAGCCGACCATGAGCGCATCGCACCCGGTCTGGCGAGGGAGACCCCGCGGTTCCCCCAGCGTGACACTGCGACCTGACCCACCTCGACCGCCGCGCGGTTGCCGCGACGCCCTGATGGACGCCGGCGACAGCGTGGCCGCCCCCCACTCCAGCGCGATTGGCACCGGCGGACACGGGCGGGCGCCGACCGACGCCGCCACCGATCGGGACGACGACCCTTGGAGGGCGACGACGACCGCGTCGAGGGCAGCGGCATCGCGTGGTCCATCTCGGCGTGGCCCCGACGCGAGGGCGCAGGTGGTGCGACAAATGTCCCCCCGCCGCCGGCGCCACGGCCTTCTGACCGCCCCGCTCGGAGTCAGGCGTCACCGAGCAGCAGCGTCGTGTAGACCACGAACCCGGTGAGGAGCGCGGCGCCCTCGAGGCGGTTGACCCGCATCCCGCTCTTCATCAGTGGGAAGAGCAGCGCGGAGGCTCCCAGCATCCACCAATCGTCCCGCTGGATGATCTCGGCGGGGACGGGCGGGGGGTAGATGAGGGCGGTCGCGCCCGCGATCCCGAGGACGTTGAAGATGTTGGAGCCGATGACGTTGGCGACGGCGATGTCGTCGCGCCCCCGCCAGGCCGCGACGATGGAGGTGACCAGCTCCGGGGCGCTCGTTCCGGCGGCGACGATGGTCAGCCCGATGACCGTGTCGGAGACGCCGAAGGAGCTGGCGACACCGACCGCGCCCTCGACGAGGGCGGTCGACCCGGCGGCGAGCAGCCCGACGCCGACCAGGATCGCGGCGATGTTGAGCCCGACGGCGGCACGCCCGGCGCGGCCGAACGAGGCGGTCGCCACCTCCCCGAGGTCGGCGGCCTCGGCGGCCGTGACGCTGCGGCGGGCGAGGCGGACCGAGTAGGCGACGAAGGCGACCAGCGCGGCCAGCAGGAAGCCGCCCTCGAGGCGGTCGATGAGCCCGTCCCGGGCGAGCAGGTGGAAGACGAAGGCCGCCAGCGCCATCACCGGCCACTCCAGGCGCACGGTGTTGCCTTGGATGCGCAGCGGCCGGACCAGCGCGGTCAGCCCCAGGATCGCGGCGATGTTGAAGAGGTTGGAGCCCACGATGTTGCCGATCGCGAGCCCGGGGTTGCCCTCGATGGCCGACTGCGTCGAGACGACGAGCTCGGGCATCGAGGTGCCGGCCGCGACGATGGTCAGCCCCACGACGGCGGGGGTGATGCGCGCGATGAGCGCGATCCCGGCCGCGCCCCTGACGAGGGCCTCGCCGCCTCCGACCAGGAGGGTCAGGCCCAGGACGATGAGCAGCCAATCTGCGAGCACTCGACCACCTCAGCAGTATCGTGAACCGCTCGACGCCCTTCACCGCGAGGGGCACGTCGGCAGGGGGCATCATGGTCTGGTCGGCCCGGGCGCGAACGGGCTCGCCGCCGTCTCCGAGCACCAGGCGCCGGTCCATGATGCGCGGGGAGCCGACTCCGTCGGCCCCTGACCCGCCTGCCGCGAGCGTTGACTCAGTCTCGCGCACGTGAGTTTCGAGCGCCACCCACACCACCCGCGAGCTTGGGGTGGATGGAGGCCGAGCGCAGGGACGCCAGGCGTGAATCCGCGCGGTACGCGACGGCCTCATGTCCCGCGGGCCATCGCGCTCCACCCGCGATCCGGCGTCGAACGGGGGCGCACCAGGCTTCGACGGCCCGCCGCGTCGGAACGGCGCACCACCCGGAGCGCTTCCCACTCGACCGAAACCACGGAGCTTCGCCCGGGCGCGGCCCGATTCGCTCCGGCGCGCCTCAAGAAAAGCCGCCCGACGCCCGTATTCGGGGTGTGCTCGGAGAGCCGACGCGCACTTCCCCCGTCGACCCCGCAGCGCCACGAACCGCGAGAGGTCGAGATGAGGAAGCTCACTTGTGTTGCGTTGAGCCTGGCGTTCCTGACAACCGCTTGCGACGCCCAGACGGACGTGGCCGCCCCGGATGGCGACCGGGGCACCGAGACCAAGTCCTTCGCGATCGTCGGCGGGAGCGACGCGCCGATCGAGGCCGCGCCCTACCAGGTGGCGCTCCGCTGGGGCACAGGCCCCTCCTTCTGCGGCGGGACCATCGTCAGCCCGACCTGGATCGTCACCGCCGCCCACTGCGTCGAGGACGGGCTCCAGGGCGTGCTGGTCTTCGCCGGCTCGGCGCGGATCGACAACAGCGGGCAGTTCCGGAGCGTCGCCTCCTTCAGCGTCTTCCCGGGGTACGTCACCGCCGAGCGAGGCAAGGACGTGGCGCTCATCGAGCTCAACTCCCCCCTCGACCTGAGCGGTCCGCGGGCCCGAGCCATCGGGATCATGACCCCGGAGCTCGCCGCGCTGGGCTACGCGGATCCCGGCCGCGTCGCCACCGTGACCGGCTGGGGCACGCTCTCGTCGAACGGCGCGACCCCCGACGCGCTGCAGTCCGTCGACGTGCCCATCGTCTCGCAGGCCGTGGCGGGCCAGAGCTACGACGGCCTGACCGACGACCAGCTCGCGGCGGGCGCCGTCGGGATCGGCGGCCGCGACGCCTGCCAGGGTGACAGCGGCGGGCCGCTCGTCGTGGAGGGGCCGGGCGGGGCTCCGGTCCTCGCCGGCGTGGTCAGCTGGGGCATCGGCTGCGGCCTCCCGGACTACCCGGGGATGTACGCGCGGGTCTCGTCTTTTTCGGACTGGATCGTCGCCAACGTGGGGACGTTGACGGTGCCGCCGATAGCCCAGGAGCCCGAGCCCGAGCCCGAGACCCCGGACACGGGCTCGACCCCAGACAGCGCCCCCTCCGTCCCGACCTCGGGAGAGCTGGCGCGAGGCGAGCACGTCGTGCTCGGGCCGTGGGACGTCTCCGGCGGAGGCCTCTTCGAGGCGAGCCTGGACGGCAGCGGCGACCCGGACCTCTACCTGCGCTTCGGGGCCAGTCCGACGACCTCCGTATTCGACTGCCGCTCCTGGAAGAGCGGTCCCGTCGAGGACTGCCTCGTCGAGGTCCCGGCGGGCGCGACGGAGGTCTACGTGATGGTTCACGGCTACACCGCGAGCACCTGGGCGCTCGAGGTCGAGTACGCGCCCGATGACGTCGAGCCCGAGCCCACGCCGGTCGCGACGACGACGACGGCCCAGGCGAGCGGGACGCTGAGCGAGGGACAGACGCAGCGGTTCGAAGGCATCGGCGTCGTGCCGGGGACGCTCTTCGAGGCGCAGCTGACGGGCACCGGGGACGCCGACCTCTACGCGAGGTGCGGGAGCGCGCCGACCGAGGACGCGTGGGACTGCCGGCCCTACCACAACGGCTCCGACGAGCGCTGCGAGCTCACCTGCGACAGCGACGCGGTCCACCTCATGATCGTGGGCTACCGCGCCGCGAGCTACACCCTCTCGGTGACCTACACGCCTCGCTGACCGGTCTCGAGATCCGCGGCGGGACCGTCGCGCAGGTCGGCCCGCGAGATCGAATGGCGCGACGGTGACGGCCTTCGCTGATGTCCTGACGTGTCCGGGACGATGTCCAGGACGGCCTGTTCCGCCGGGCGGTCGAGACGAGGCTGTCGCAAGAGGCCAGAGCGGGCGCCGGGGGCAGGGGTTGGTGACGGTTGGTGCGGGCGGGACGCCCACACTCCGCTAGCGAGTCGCCTGGGCACCTTGGAGTGTGGGCGTCCCCGCCCGCACAGGGCGGTTGGGCGTGCCCGCTGCTCTCGACCCCGGTCATCACTGGTGTTCACGGCCAACGCGACAGCCTCGACCGCGCCCGGAGCGAGAGAGACCGACGGCGCGCGGTCGTCTCGACCGCCTGTTGCGCCGGTCCGGGCCGATCTCGAGGCGACCGTGTCGCGCCGAGTCGAGAACTTGGTATGGTTCTCGCTTCTCCGAGCGCGCGGCCTTCCAGTCGGCCCGTCCTCTCCAGCCCCCACAGGGGAGACTCCTCATGCGCAACCTCGCTTCCGGCGTGGCGCTGCTCGCGTGCATCGCGACGGCGCCCGCGTTCGCCGAGACCCTCACCGTCACCACGACGTCGGACGTCCTCGCCGACGACGGCCAGTGCAGCCTCCGCGAGGCCGTGATCGCCGCCAACGGCGACGCCGCCAGCGGGTCCACGACCGGCGAGTGCCCGGCCGGGTCGGGCGCGGACACCATCATGCTGGCGGCCGGGACCTACACCCTGGCGCTCGTGGCCGACGACGCGACCGGGGGCGACCTCGACGTCACGGAGTCCCTGACGATCGAGGGCGCCGACGCGGCGACCACGACCATCGACGCCGCCGGTATCGACCGCGTCATCCAGGCCGTCGAGGCCTCGCTGACGCTCCGCGGGCTGACCGTGACCGGCGGCGTCCAGGCCGGGGACGGGGTCGGCGGCGGCATCGACTTCGAGGCGTGCAACGTCGCGGGCGCGCTGGTGCTCGAGGACTGCGTCGTCCGCGACAACCTCGACGACGATGGCCCGGGCACGAGCGGCGGCCAGGGCGGCGGGATCTTCGCCAAGTGCGCGACCACCTCGGTCGAGCTCCGGCGGACGGAGATCCGCGACAACGAGGTCAGCGTCAGCGGCTTCCAGAACGGTAACCGCGCCGGTCGCGGGGGCGGCCTCTCGCTCGAGGGCGTCGGGTCGGTCACCTTCGAGGAGGTCCTCGTCGCGAGCAACGCCTGCCCGGCCGGGACCCAGTACGGCCCCTCCGGCTGCGGGATGTACCTCCGCAGCGAGACGCTGGCGGCCGAGCGCCTGATCGTCTCCGACAACGGCGCCAGCTGCGACGCGGGCTCGGACAGGAGCGGCACCTCTGGCGGCGGCGCGTTTCTGCGGGTGACCGGCAGCGGCGAGATCCGCGACAGCCTATTCACCGGCAACACCGCCAACTACGGCGGCGGCGTCTACGTGGACAGCCCGCTCACCCTCGTCAACGTGACCGTCGCGGGGAACACCGCGTGCACGGTCGGCGGCGGCGTCCTGCACAACCCCGACGACGAGCGCCTGGACCTCGTCCACGTGACGATCACCGACAACACCGCCGGCAGCGCCGGGGGTCTCCGGATGCAGAGCGGCGACCTCCTCGTTCAGGGCAGCCTCATCGCCGGCAACGACGCCGCCACGTTCGCGGACTGCGGGATGCTGTACCGCCACGAGTTCACCAGCTTCGGGGACAACGTGTTCGGCGACGGGTGGGGCTGCTTCGCCGCCGGGAGTGATCTGTTCACCGACGCGCCCCTGCTCGGAGAGCTCACGGACAACGGCGGCGGGATCCCGACCGTGGCGCTCCTCGACGGGAGCCCTGCCATCGCCGCGTCCCTCTGCAAGGAGGGCGACTCCGACGAGTACCTGATGACCGACGCCCGCGGCGCGGTGCGCCCGAACACGCGCTGCGACGCCGGCGCCTACGAGCGGGCCGACTGCGGTGACGGCGTGGTCGACATCAGCGAGGTGTGCGACGACGGCAACACCGTCGACGGCGACGGCTGCGCCGCCGACTGCAGTGGATTCGAGGACGGCTGGAGCTGCGACGGTGTGCCGACGGTCTGCACCTCCCCCGACCGCGACGGTGACGGCTGGGACAACGCCCTCGAGACGGTCTGCGCCACCGACCCCGATGACGCCCAGTCGGTCCCGGCGGACACGGACGCCGATGGGGTCTGCGACGCCCTCGACCAGGCGGACGGCGTGCCGGTCGTCGTCTCGGTCAACGCCGACGTGGGCGACGCCTGCCCCGCCGGGGGTGCCCGGGTCGACGCCGGGCCGGACCTCGACGGCGACGGCGAGCTGGACACCGACGAGATCACCGCCACGGCATACGTCTGCGACGGCGAGGACGGCGCTCGGGGCGCGGGCGGCGCCACCGGAGCGACCGGCGCCACCGGTCAGGACGGATCGGACGGGGCCCAGGGCGCGCAGGGCGCGACCGGGGCGAGCGGCGCCGACGGCCAGGACGGCGTCGGCACGCTCGTGACCACCGAGGCGCTCGCCGTGGGCTCGGAGGCCTGTCCGGCCGGCGGGCTGCGCATCGCGAGCGGCAGCGACGCCGACGGGGACGGCGCGCTCTCGGCGGCCGAGGCGACCAGCACCCAGGACGTGTGCGCCCCGGAGGCGATCGACGGCGGGGGCTGCCAGGGCGGCGGTGGTGGCGCGCCGCTGGCGATGGCGCTGGGCCTGGTCCTCCTCTGGGCCGCGCGGCGGCGCCGGGCGACGGGGGCGCTCCTGGCCGTCTTGCTGACGGTGGGCACGGCGCGCGCGGCCGAGATCACCGTCACGACGACCGCCGACGTGGTGGCCGACGACGGCGCCTGCTCCCTCCGCGAGGCCATCTCGTCGGCCAACGGCGACGCCACGAGCGGCGTCATGACGGGCGAATGCCCGGCCGGCGAGGGGGCGGACACCATCACGCTCTCGGCCGCGACCTACACCCTGGCCATCGCGGGCGCTGGCGAGGACCTGAACGCGACGGGCGACCTCGACGTCACCGGCGACCTCACCGTGGTCGGGGTCGCGGGCCAGACGACGCTCGACGGCGACCAGCTCGACGGGATCATCCAGATCCACGGCGGCGCGGTGACCCTGCGCGGCCTCGGGCTGCGGAACGGGTACGCGCCGAACGTCGGAGGCGCCGTCGCGGTCGACGTCACCGGCGCGGACGTCAGCCTGACGATCGAGGACGCGACCATCACCGGCAACACGGCGGTCAACGCCGTCGGCACCATCGGCGGCAAGGGCGGCGGGATCTACTTCGACGTCTTCGACGCAGAGGGCGCGCTGATCGTCCGGAACACCGAGATCGCCGAGAACACGGTCCTCCCCGACGGCAGCCGGGCGGGCTACGGCGCCGGGGTCTTCTTCGACGCGACGACGGCCCTCTTCGAGGACGTCACCGTCGCCGCCAACGCGTGCCCCAACGGGACGGGGCGGAGCGCCTACGGGTGCGGGTTGGAGCTCGGGGGCGGCGACGTCACGGTGCTCCGGGCCGCCATCGTCGACCACGGCGAGCCCTGCTCGAACAAGAGCTCGGGCGGAGGCGGCGGGCTCGCCTGCGACGGCTGCGAGACGCTCCGGGTCGAGGACAGCCTGATCGCCGGCAACACCGCGGTGGAAGGCGGCGGGCTCTACGTCGCCACCGAGTATGGCGCGGCGCTCGTCAACACCACGCTGTCCGGGAACACCTCCTGCGGATACGGCGGTGGGGTCTACGCCGACGACGGGGTCGTCCTCCTCGTCCACTCCACCGTCACGGGCAACACGGCACAGTACGGCGGCGCGCTCTCGGGGGACGCGGTGACGCTCACCGGCAGCGTCGTCGCGGCGAACACGACGACGGGCTCCACCGACTGCGACCTCGAGGAGGCCTCCGCCAGCGACGGGGGCAACGTCTTCACGATCGGCTCCGGCTGCCCGATCGGCGTCGGTGACGTCGAGACCGCGGACGCGCTCCTCGGGGACCTGGCCGACAACGGCGGCCCGGTCATGACCCACGCCCTCCTCGCCGGCAGCCCCACCCTCGGGCTGGCCACCTGCGGCGACGCTGCGGGCGGGCAGGTGACCGCGGACGCGCGCGGGGTCAAGCGCCCGACCCACGGCTGCGACGCCGGCGCCATCGAGGTCGCGACCTGCGGCAACGGCGGCGTCGAGGGGGACGAGGGCTGCGACGACGGCAACACCGACGGCGACGACGGCTGCGCCGCCGACTGCACGGTCGAGGCGGGCTGGACCTGCGTCGGCGACCCGAGCGTGTGTGACGACGGCGACCGCGACGACGACGGCTGGGGCGACACCGCCGAGGAGCTCTGCGGCTCGGACCCCGACGAGCTGGGCAGCGTGCCGCCGGACGCAGACGACGACGGGGTCTGCGACGCCATCGACGCCGGGGGCGCGGACGTCCTGATCGGGGTCAGCGACGTCGATCCGGGCGACGACTGCGCCGCCGGCGGCAAGCTCGTGGACGTGGGCTACGACCTGAACGGCGACGAGGTGCTCGACGCCGACGAGGTCCTCTACTCGACCACGGTGTGCGGCGGCGCCGACGGGGCGACCGGCGCGGCCGGCGAGGACGGCGACAAGGGAGCGACGGGCGCGAGCGGCGCGGACGGCGCCGACGGCGCTGCCGGGGCCGCGGGCGCGACCGGGCAGGACGGCGCGGACGGCGCCGACGGTGCGGGCGCCCTGATCCTCACCGAGGCCCTCGCGGTCGGCTCCGACGCCTGCGCCGCGGGTGGGGTGCGGGTCATGACCGGCGTGGATACGAACGGCGATGGGGCGCTGTCGGCGGACGAGGTGACGGCGAGCGACGACGTCTGCGCGGCCCCGGCCGACGGCGGCGGCTGCCAGGGGGCCGGCGGAGCGCCCGGCGATCTGGCGTTGGTCGGGCTCCTCCTCCTCCTCGTCGTCGTCGCCGCGCGGCGGCGGCGGGCGCTGGTCCTGCCGCTCGTCCTGGTGGCGTTGGCCCCGGCCGCGGCGCGGGCCGCCACCATCACGGTGACGACGACCTCCGACGCCATCGCGGGTGATGGCCAGTGCAGCCTGCGCGAGGCTCTCCTCGCCGCCAACTTCGACACCGATCCGCCCTACGCGGGCACCGGCGAGTGTGACTACGGCGACGGCGTCGACGTCATCGTGATCCCGGCGGGGTACTACCGGCTGGCGCTCCCCGGCGCGGACGACGACGACGGCGCCTCCGGCGACCTGGACATCACGGACGACGTGACGTTGCTCGGCGAGCACCTGTCGGGCTCGACGACCATCAGCGCCGAGGAGCTCGACCGCGTCTTCGACGTCCACGGGGCGATCGACGTCACCCTGGAGGGGTTGTCCCTGAGGGACGGCCTCGTCACCGGCGACGGCGGGGTCATTCGCGCGGCTGACGGGCCGAACCTCACGCTCCGCGACTGCGAGCTCACCTCCAGCGACGCGACCTCCGACACCGACAGCGGATCGCTCGGCGGCGGGCTGTACGTGGCGGGCGACGGGAGCTCGGGCAGCGTCGTGCTCGAACGGACCGAGATCACCTCCAACGACGCCGGCGCGGGGACCGGCGACGACGGCGGGTACGGCGGCGGCCTGGCGATCGTGGGGATCGCGTCGGTGAGCCTCGACGACGTCACCATCGAGGGGAACGGCTGCGATGACCCATCCAACGCGGACGGCTCCGGGGTGGCGGTCAGCGGGGCGGAGTCGGTGACGATGTCACGCGTCCGGGTGCTGTGGAACGGGGTCACGCCCGGCACTTGTGGCGCGGGCGACGGCCAGGGCGGCGGGGTGCTGCTGAGCGACAGCACCGAGGTCCGCGTCACCGACAGCGTCGTCGCGTACAACCGGGCCAACGAAGGCGGGCTGGTCCTCGACGACGTCGCCTTCGCCGAGCTCGGCAACGTCACCGTCAGCGACAACGTCGGCTGCACCTACCCCGGCGTGGTCGTCGACGGGCAGACCTTCGTCGAGCTGATGCACGTGACGATCGCCGACAACGTCGCCGACGACGGCGCGAGCGGCCCGGTCACCGGGCTCCGCCTCGGGAGCAGCGGTTTCGCGCTCGTGGCGGGCTCGATCATCACCGGCGACCCGGCCGCCCCGGCGGTCCAGCACCAGTACTTCGCGGACCGGGTCGTCAGCGCCGGCGGGAACGTCCTGGGGACGCTGAGCGAGCTCACGGCGGACCCGACCGACGTCTTCGACGACGCGCCTCGGCTCCAGGGGCTGGCCGACGACGGCGCCGGGATCGAGACGCGCCGCCCCCTGACCGGGAGCCCGGCCCTCGGGCTCGCGGCGTGCTTCGGCGGGACGCTGGGGACGATCACCGCCGACGCGCGTGGCGTGACCCGGCCGACGACCCGCTGCGACGCCGGCGCCTACGAGCGCACGGACTGCGGCAACGGGATCATCGAGGGCGAGGAGGCCTGTGACGAAGGCCACGCGAGCGGGGTCACGGGCGTCCCCTACGGCTGCTCCTCGCAGTGCGAGGTCGAGCCCGGGTTCACCTGCGTCGGCGAGCCCAGCGTCTGCGACTCCGACGACAGTGACGGCGACGGCTGGGGGGACCTGCTCGAGGACGCCTGCGGCGCCGACCGCAACGACGGCGACGTGGTCCCCGTCGACAGCGACGAAGACGGCGTCTGCGACGCCCTGGGGACGCCCGGCGCCAGCGCCCTGATGGCGGTCGAGGACGAGCCCGTCGGAGGGGAGGCCTGCACGAACGGCGGGATCCGCGTCGCCACGGGCCGCGACCTGGACGGCGACGGCGTCCTCGCGGAGGCCGAGGAGGAGCGCGTCTTCTGGCTCTGCGACGGCGCGGACGGCGCCACCGGCCCCGACGGCGCGACCGGAGCCACCGGGGACACTGGCGCGGCGGGCGCCGACGGCGCGACCGGAGCCACCGGCGCGACCGGGGCCGCCGGAGCGGACGGCGAGGACGGCGACGACGCGGCGCTCCCCCTGGTCGAGACGACGACGCTCCAAGCGGGCTCGTCCGCCTGCGCCGACGGCGGCGTCCAGACCCGGACCGGCGTGGACCTGAACGGCAACGGCGCCCTCGACGATGACGAGGTCACCGGTGCGACCGCCGTCTGCGCCCAGGTCTCGACGGGCGGCTGCCAAGGCTCCGGCGCCACCCCCGGCTGGCTCCTGACGTTGCTCGCGCTGGCGCTCCTCACCGCGTGGCGCCGCGCGCGACGCCCGGCCGACGGTACGCCGTGACGAGGCTGATGACGGCGGGCGGGACGAACGCCCGCGTTCACCGGAGCCGCGCCGTCCAGACCGGCGAGCGGTCCTTCGAAGCGCCGGCGGCCTCTCACAGGCAGTGACGGTGGGCGGTCGCACGGCGCGACCGCACGCCGTCACGTCGGCCCTTGAAACGTTCACCAACACGTGTCATATAACGCGTGTTGGAGGAGCTGGTGCCACCGAAGAAGCGCTACACCGTCGAGCACATCCTGGACGCCGCCCTCGCGGTGACCCGGGCGTCCGGTATCGGCGCGGTGACCGCGCGGAGCGTGGCGATGGAGCTCGGCGCCTCGACGGGGCCGGTGTCGACCACCTTCCCGTCGATGGAGCTGCTCCACGAGGCGCTGATGGACAGGATCATCGCGCTCTTCGTCGCGCGCGCCTCGAGCTCCCTCACCGCGCCCACCACCGACCCGCTGATCGCGGCCGGGGTGGCGTGGCTGCGCTTCGCCGCCGAGGAGCCGCGCCTGTACGAGGCCGTCTTCCTGCGCCACCACCCGTGGCAGGCCAAGTGGGGCCCGGTCCGCCGCACCATGGCCGAGCGGATGGCCGAGCACCCGCGCTACGCGAACCTCGACGCCCGCACCCGCTTCGCCCTCGTCGGCCGGGCCTCGATCGTCATGCACGGCGTCGGGCTCGAGATCTGGGCCGGCCGGCTCCCCGCGGGAGATCCCTCCCGCCTCCTCGAGCAGCTCGCGCTGCCGGTGGTCGACGCCGCCCTCGCGCGGGGCTGGACCGCCGATCTCCACACCACTCCGTCGTCCAGCTGAGCGGGTGTTGGGCTCTTCTCCCGTCGCCAGGCTTGCTCTTGTGGTCCCAGGCGGCCCCGCTCGTCGGTCACGTACGGCGTACGCTCCCTCCTCGCGTGACCACCTGGAACCACGACGCGGCGCCTGACTCGGTCCGAAAACCCCAACACCCACTGACGCACGAGGCCACATGTCCAGCAAACACCCCCACGGCGGCTCGATTGTCGGCGAGGTGCTCGCCCGCAAGGGCGTGACCCACCTCTTCAACCTCTGCGGCGGTCACATCTCGCCGCTGCTCGTCGGGGCGAAGGCCCACGGCCTCACCATCGTGGACGTCCGCGACGAGGTCACCGCCGCCTTCGCCGCCGACGCGATGAGCCGCCTGACGGGCGTGCCCGGCGTCTGCGCCGTCACCGCCGGGCCAGGGGTGACCAACACCGTCACCGCGGTCAAGAACGCCCAGGAGGCGCAGCAGCCCATCGTGGTGCTCGGCGGGGCGACGGCGACGATGCTGCGCGGGCGCGGCTCGCTCCAGGACATCGACCAGATCGCCCTGATGCGCCCCATCACCAAGTGGTGCGACCGCTGCAACAAGGTCGGCGATCTCGTCCCGCTGCTCGAGCGCGCCTTCGACGAGGCGGTCTCGGGGGTCCCGGGGCCGGTCTTCCTCGAGATCCCGGTCGACATCCTCTACCCCGAGGCGATCGCCCAGGAGTGGTACGTCAAGGAGTCGGGGGTCGACAAGATGACGGGGCTCAAGGGCGCGGCGGCGCGGCTCGGCCTCCAGCTCTACCTGCGGCGGCAGTTCCACATACCGCGGGTAGAGGTGCCGCGCCCGAAGGTCGACCTGGGCTCGCTCCGCGGGCGGCTCGAGCAGCTGGTCGGCGATCAGGTGGGCACCGTCGCCCGCGCGCTCGCCCAGGCCGAGCGGCCGGTCCTCGTCATCGGCAACCAGGCGATGGTCAACCTGACGCCGGACGAGGCGGAGGAGCTCGCGGCCGCGGTGATCCGGCTCGGTCTCCCGACCTTCCTCGGCGGCTCGTCGCGGGGGCTCCTCGGCCGCCACAGCCCGCTCCAGTTTCGCCACAAGCGCTCGGCCGCGCTCAGAGAGGCCGACGTCGTGCTCATCGCCGGCTTCCCGTTCGACTTCCGGCTCGGCTACGGCCTCAAGATCAACCGCCGGGCGACCCTGGTCAGCGTCAACCTCGACGCGGCGGCGCTGCGGAAGAACCGGCGCCCGACCCACGCCATCCAGGCACACCCCGGCCACTTCCTGAGCGCCCTCGCCGAGCGCGCGCCGGCGCCGACCGGCCGCTGGGGAGCGTGGTTCGACACCCTCCGCGAGCGCGAGGACGCGCGGGACGCCGAGATCGCCGCGAAGGCCCGGCCCGAGGGCCCGCGCGTCGACCCGGTCCACCTCTTCCTGCGCATCGAGGAGAAGCTCGCCGACGACAGCGTCCTCATCGTCGACGGCGGCGACTTCGTGGCCACGGGGGCCTACATCGTGCGCCCGCGCGGCCCGCTCCGCTGGCTCGATCCCGGCGTCTTCGGCACCCTCGGCGTCGGCGGCGGCTTCGCGGTGGGCGCGGCGGCGGCGCGGCCAGGGGCCGAGATCTGGCTCTTCTACGGTGACGGCTCGAGCGCCTACAGCCTGGCGGAGTTCGACACCTACGTCCGCTCCGGCTTCGCGCCCATCGCCGTCATCGGGACCGACGCGAGCTGGCAGCAGATCGCGCGGGACCAGGTCACGCTGCTCGGCGACGCGGTCGGGACGGTGCTCCGGCACACCGATTACCACACGGTCGCCGAGGGCTACGGCGGCAAGGGGCTGCTGTTGACCGACCCGGCCAGGATCGACGAGACCCTCGACGAGGCCAAGCGCCTGGCCGCCGCGGGCACCCCGGTCTGCATCAACGTGCACCTCGCCGCGAGCGACTTCCGCGAGGGCTCCATCTCCATCTGAGCGAACCGGGACGTCCGCAGAGCCCCCCGACGGCGCGCGGTCGTCTCGACCACTCCGACGGCACACTCGTCTCGACCACCGGGACGCTCAGCGCGAGTCAGACCAGGCCGAGGCGTGAGGCGTAGCGGACGATCTCGGTCAGCGTCGTCACGCCGAGCTTGGTCTTGATGTTGGCGACGTGGTTGGCGGCGGTGCTGGCGCTGCAGCCGAGCTCGACGGCGACGTCCTGCACCTTGTGGCCCTCGATGACGAGCATGAAGACCTGATACTCGCGCGCGCTCAGGGCGTGGTGCGGGAGCTCCCGATGATCGTGCGGGCCGGCCTCGATGCGGCGCTCGGTCAGGGTCTCCGGCTCCCAGGTCAGCCCGCGATGCGCGCGGCGGATGGCGGTCAGGAGCTCGTCGCTGTCGCGGGCCTTGTTGACGTAGGCCGAGGCGCCCGCGTCGAGCACGTGCAGCGCGAAGGCGTCCTCGGGGTACATCGACAGGACGACGACGCGGACCTCCGGGTGGGCGCTCCGGACGTCGTGGAGCACGGTCAGCCCGGTGCGGTTCGGGAGCGACAGGTCGAGGACGAGCACGTCGGGGTGATGACGCTCGACGGCCGCGACGACCTCGGCGCCGTCGTCGATCTGGCCGACGACCCGCATGTCGCTCTGATCGTCGAGCAGGCGCGCGAGCCCGGTCCGAACGATGGCGTGGTCGTCGGCGAGCAGGACCCGGATCACGCCGCCACCTCCTGCGTCGTCGCGGTCCCGGGCTCCGGAGGCGCCGCTGCGGGGGGCTCACCGATGGGGAGCCGCACGGTGAGCTCGAAGCCCCCGCCGGGCAGGTTCCCCCAGCGCGCCTCGCCGCCCATCGCGCGGGTCCGCTCGCGGAGCGCCAGGAGCCCCAGGCCCTCGGCGGCCTCGGGCGCCCGGCCATCGAGCCCACGCCCGTCGTCGGTCACGGAGAGCCGCGCCTGTCCCCCCACCGCGTCGACGACCACCGTCACCCGGTGCGCCTGGGCGTGGCGCGCGACGTTGTTGAGCCCCTCCACGAGCGCCCGAAACAGCGCGCGGATGGTGTCGGCGGGCAGCGTCTCGAGCGCCGCGGCCTCACCGCACGCGAAGTGGGTCTCGAGCCCGGCGCGCTTGGCCAGGTCCTCGAGCGCCCAGCGCGCCGCCCCGCACAGGCCGAGCTGCTCCAGGACGCGCGGCTCGAGGCGCGCGACGATCCGGCGCACGGTCTCCCGGGTCCGGGTGAGCAGGTGGTCGGCGTCCTTCACCGCGGCGCGGAGCTTCCTCGGGGCCTCGTGGAGCCTCTGCCGCGCGGCCGCGAGGGCGAAGCCGAGGGCGGTCAGCTCCTGCCCGAGCTCGTCGTGGATCTCACTGGCGAGGGCCCGCCGCTCGTGGTCCACCGAGCGGTCGAGGTGATGGGTCAGCCGGCGGAGCTCCTGGGTCTGCGCGGCCACCTGCGCCTCGAGCGAGGCGCTCAGCGCTGCCAGGCGCTCACTCTGCGCGGCCAGGCGCCGCTGCTGCACATGGCCGTGACGGAGCCGGCTGTAGAGCAGGTGACCGAGCACAATCGACAGCAGCGCCGCGAAGGTCGTCTGCCCCAGGGCGTAGGGCAGCGTCGGGTGGTCGAGGTACTCCGGGAAGCGCAGGAAATAGCCGGCGCTGAGCGTCGCGCCGGTGGCGAGGGCGAAGGCGACGCGGGGGCCGAGGGCGATCGGGACGAAGGCCGTCAGGGCCGAGATCGTGGTCAGGAAGTGGAACCACGGCTCGCTCAGCCCGCCGGCGGCCGCGACGCTCCACGCCAGCACGAACACGCCGATGAGGACCGACGCCGCCATGAAGAGCCGCGGAGCGAGGGCGGTGACCGGGGTGAAGGTCGCGACCGCGAGCAGGCCGAGGACGGCGACGAGGCAGTTGATGCGGAGGTCGCTCAGCACCGGGATCAGCGCGTCGGGACCGAGCAGATCCAGAGGCCAGAAGACCACCGCCGCGACCGCCATGAACGCCAGGAGCCGCGGGGTCCAGCGGGCCGCGAGCGCGCGGGCGGCGGCCTCGCTGCTCGCGAGCTCGTCCTCGTCGGGGGGCCGGGCGCGTTCACCATCACGACCGGTGCCCGATGGGGGCGCGGTCAGCCACCATCGATGGACTCTCATGGGTCACCCGCTGTGGAACGACGAGAGTCTATCATGCCGATAGCGAAAAGACAGAAATGGCGGGCCTGCGGGACAATGGTCCGGAGGAGGCACCCCCATGCCTCCCCCGGACCCGCCCTTCCGCGGGCGTCACTCTCCCCTCTCCTGTTGTCCTGGCGTATCGCGTGTCATCCCTCGAGCGTCTTGGCGAGGCGCGCCTTGGCCTGGGCCCTCGCCTTCAGCTTCAGCTTCAGGAAGTCGTGCCGCAGCGCGGCCTTCGCCGTCAGTCGCTCCGCGGGGTCGAGCTTCATGACCTTGCTGATGAAGTCCATGAAGACGTCGGCGTCGGGCAGGCCGCGCGCCTTGGCCCGCACCTTGGCGAGCCACTTGGGCTCGGTCCCGTGCTCGGTCCGCACCTCCTCGGCGAGGACCTCGGCCTTGGTGACCGGCGGCGCGTCCTCTCCGCGCGGCGGCTCCCCCTCGAGGGCGAAGTCGCTCGAGCTCATCCCGAAGAGCGCCATCAGCAGCGACTCGCCCATGCTCCAGACGTCGCCGGCCTGGCTGGTCACACCGCCGACCGTGAGCTCGGGCGCGATGTACCCCTTGGTGCCGGTGCCCATCCCCTCGCCGACGGGGGTGCTGGTGCCGAGGTCCATGAGCTTCGGCGTCAGGTCCGCCCCGAGCAGGAAGTTCTGGTTCTTCACGTCGCCGTGGATCATGCCCTGGTCGTGGAACTGGTCGAGGCCCTTGAAGCCGCCGGCCATGAGCTGCCTCCAGACCTGCATCTTCTGCGCCGGCGGGAGGGCGTCGGTCTTCTCCTTGACCTTGGAGAGGTCGCCGTGGCGGGCCTTCTCCATGATGAAACCGCGCTGCCCAGCGAGGCGCCCCCCGGCGCCGAGGATGTTGGACTTGCCGCCATACTGGTGGAGCATCCGGTGCTCGTTCAGCGTCTCGTCCTCCGCCTCGTCGACGCCGTAGCGGTCCTCCTTCGAGATCTTCGTCACGACCGGCGCCATCCCCAGGTACTCGGCGCTGTAGACGTTCGCCTTCTGGTTCTCCTGGAGCGTCTTGTTGTTCGCCAGGGTCGCCCGCTCGACCTCGCCGCCCCGGGTGAGCAGCCGCGTGAGCATCTGGTGGCTGCCCTTCTCGAGGCCGACGGCGAGGTCGCGCACGGACTCCGCGTGGGACGCCTCCGCCTGATCGTCGAGGGTGTCGGCGCGGGCGTTCATCTGCCCGGCGGCCTCGGTGAGGCCCGCCTTCGGCTCCACGGTCTGGCCACGCACCGCCTGGGCGTCGGCGACGAGCTCGTCCCGGGCCCCGTCGAGGGTCCCCTGGGCCGCCTCGTGATCGAGGTCCATCGAGGCCGGGCGCTCCGGCATCGGCTCCGGCTCCGGGGCGCGCTCGCTCCGGCTCCGGAAGAGCGCGAAGAGGCCTCTCTTCCGCGGCCGAGGCTGCGCTCGCGTGGCGTTCGCCAGCTGGACCCGCGCCACCTCGCGCTCGTACTCGTCACGCTCCCCGCGCGTCCGCCTGGCCGCGGCCGTCACGCCCCGCTTGATGAGCCCGATCGCCCGCGCCCCGTCGTCGAGGCGGTCGGCGGCGTGGGCGTGGTCGAGCTGGGGCGCGCGCGCCGGGACCGGCGGGACCAGCGGCCCTTCTCGGGGCGGCGCCAGCGGGGTCAGCCGGCTCGTCCGCGGCGGCAGAGTGGGCGGCGGCCCCTTCAACCGCTCCCCGGGCTGCGGGACCGGCGGCGCCAGCTCGGTCCGGCGTGGGGGCGCGGAGGGCTCCTCCGATCGCCGCTCGGGCTCGACCTCCGGGGCGGACTCACCCGGGGCCCGCGGCGTCAGCCGGCTCGTCCGGGGAGGCGGCGCGGGGGCCGGCGGGCGCCCGGCCCGCAGCGGGCGCGGCGGAGCGGGGGCGCGGCGGCGCGGGGGGAGAGGTGGGACGCGTCCCGGCTGCGTTGGCTGCGGCCCGTCTACTGGCTGGGGCGGTTGCAGCGTCGGCGGCGTCGGGATCGGGAGCGGGACGCGTCCCGGGACCTGTGACGTGGGAGCGGCCTGGGCCGACTCCTCGTCGTGGCGTTGTCGTCTGTTCGGCGGCAAGGGAGGCGGCAGCCGCGACGTCCGAGGGGGCAGCGCGGGAGGAGGCCCCTTCGGCTTCAGCATCTGTACCTGCTCGTCGAGCTCGCGGCCTCGGAGCTGATCGTGGGTCTGGTCGCGCCAGTCACGGTTCGGCACCTCGGCACGCGTACCCTGGTCGGTCGACCCGTTGGTACGCTCGGACTCGCTCACTCGCGTTCCGGCCATGAGATCCTCCGCGTTCGAACGGCGCCGAACGTCATCGGCGCCGGACGCGACCCGCCCAACGTTCGGCAGGATCCCGATCCGGAGCCGTCGGGAGAATGGAGATTCCTCCAGGTCACGCGCTTTTTTGTGCTAACCGTTCGGTGCCCTGCCGGCGACCGGCCCGACGTGTCCCGTCCCCGGGCCTCGGAGCGGATCGATCACCGCTCCCCGCTTCGCCGCGGCCTGCGCGGGCGGCGAGACGCCGGCGCCGCCCGTCGCGCCCTTCGGAGCGGCCACCACGAACCCGGACGCGGGCCGCGAGAGCTGCGGCGCCTCGGCCGCCAGAACCGTCGCGCGCTGGCTCTGGGCCGCGGGCACCGCGACGCCAGCCGCGGCGCTCTGGGTGTTCTTGGCGCCAGGCGTCGCCATGCCCGCCGAGGCGCCGAGAGTGGCGGCGTCCTGAGCCGGTTTGCGACCGGAGACGGCCGGCGGCCGGATCGGGGCAGCCGGGGTCCGCTGCCCGCGCGCGGGAGCGGCCGGCAGGCCCATGGGGTGGCCCACCGTGCGGCCGGCCGCGGTGGTCGCGGCCTGACCCGGCGCCGTGCTGCCGATCTGATTCGGCGACGCGCCGCCGGAGACCTGACCCGACGTGGCGGCGGCCGGACCAGGGGCCGCGAGCACCGGGGGCTGGCCACGTCGCGTCTGCTTCAGCGACTGGCCCGGCTGCGCGAGCGCGACCGCCTGAGCGCCGCTGGCGCCGGCCTCGGGGCGGGTCGTCATCCCACCCGGCTCGGGGACTCCGGGCGGCGCCAGCGGCCGATTCGCCGCGGCGCCGGGGGCCGCGCCTCCCGGGGAGACGATCGAGCCGGGGGCGATCCCCCCCTGGATGGGCTGATCGAGGCCCGTGGACGGCGTCCCGCCGCCGGGCGCGAGGATCTGGAGCTGCTCCGACATCTCGCGTCCGCGGAGCGCACCGTGGACTCGGCTCTGGGTTGGTTCGCCGTGCGTCGCCGCCTGCGGCTGCGTCGCCGGTGTCTGACGTCCGGTCAGATCCTGCTCGGACATGGCATCCTCCGCGTGGCTCACATCACCCTGCTCGGGGGAGCGGACACGACCCGCCACCGATCACGGTGAGCGCACGCGGAACGGGGCAGAATGGAGATTCCTCCATTCCGCCCCGATTTCTCTTTCGCAGTTGCGAGGTTACGCGCTCGCGAGAGGGCTCAGAAGACGTACGCCGCGCCGACGTTCCAGCCGAGGTCCATCTGGAACAGGCTCTGATCCGGCTCGCCGTCGGAGGTCGTGGTGCCGAACTGGCCGAGGAAGTCGAGGTTGGCCCGGAGGTTGAACTTCGGCGAGGTGTAGTAGACGAAGCCGACCTGCACCCGGAAAGCCCCGCCGACGGTGTTGAAGCTCTTCTGGAGCGACGCCCCAACGTCCTCCTTGCGGGTCTTCCAGAAGCCGCCTCCGCCGACGCCGGGCTTGAAGAACATCCCCCGGCCGAGCGGGATGTAGTAGTCGACGTCGACGAGCCCGAGGACACCGTAGGTCGTCAGCGCGTCGTCGCCGGCGCCGGTGCGGGTGACGAGGGCGTTGATGTTCAGCGACACCGCGAGGTTGTCGATCACGAAGTAGCGGAACGTCGGCCCGAGGCTCAGGGTCAGCTCCGAGGAGGACGTCTCGACGTCGTTGATCGTGGTGGTCCGACTCGTCCACACGAGGAGGCTGTCGACCCCGATCTCGAAGATCCCCTTCGAGAGGTGGGAGATGAAGCCGCGCGTGTCGCGCTTGCTCGGGCCGAGGGTGTCGGCGTGGGCCGAGGACGCCACGAGGGCGACGAGCGCGAGGGACGCGAGGGCGCGAGAGAGACTCTTCATGGGGGACTCCAGGGTTCGTTCCGCAGCGAGGGGTGGCTCCCGTACCGCGCTGCGAAATCTGTCACAGGGGGGGCGCGATGTCACCCCGGAACCTCCGACGACGCAGCCCACGCCTACGTCGTCGACGTTTGACGCAGATCAGCGCGCGCCCGCAAGCGGCGTCGCTCCCGTCGTGCTCGGTTGCGACGGCGGCGAGCGCCACCCATACTCCCCGCCGGACGCCAGCGGCGCGGGGGACCGACCGCGCGCCGCGGCGTCACGTGACCGATGGAGCGCCGAGGCCCCGATGACCATGGATGACGCGTCTGCCGCCCCCTGGCCCCGCCGCGAGGCTCTCCGCGACCAGTACGACGGCCTGTACGAGGCGCTCCAGGCCACGCAGCTCGAGCTCGTCGCCGAGCTCGAGGAGCGCCTCACCGAGCACGGCCTCAAGGCCGCGGTGCGCGGTCGCGTGAAGCGCTTCGACTCGTTCTATCGGAAAGTCCTCGCGCGGAGCCGAAGCGCGGAGATCCCCGAGCCCTTCGCCTACATCACCGACCTCGTCGGGCTGCGGATCGTGACCCCCTTCGTCGAGGATCTGCGCCAGGTCGTCGACGTCCTCCGCACCCACTACGCCCTCGAGGAGGTGGACGACAAGGCGCTGGCGCTCTCGGTCGGCGAGTTCGGCTACGACGCGACCCACCTGCTGATCGCGATCCCGGAGGCGCTGCTGGGGCGCTACCCGCAGGGGGCCGTACACGCGGTCGAGGTGCAGCTGCGCACGACCCTGCAGGACGCCTGGGCCGAGGTCGAGCACGAGCTGGTCTACAAGGCGGACCTCGACGTGGTCGACGCCGGGATCCGCCGCAAGCTCATGGCGCTCAACGCGACGCTGTCGCTGGCCGACACCATCTTCCAGGAGATCCGCGACTACCAGCGCCGCCGCTACACCGAGCTGCGGGCGCGCCACCAGAAGCTGATGAACAAGGTGTCGACCATCCCCGAGCGGATGAGTCAGCAGCGTCGGAGCCCGTCGCCGCCGTGGCCCGAAGTGTCGGGCGCGACGACCGCCGGCGCCGAGCGCGAGGGCGCCGAGGTCGACATGTCGGACGTGCTGGTGCGAGCCCTGGCGGCCCACCTCGACGCGGACCTGAACGAGGCGATCGCGCTCTACTCCGAGGTGCTGGCCGTGCAGCCGGTCGCCGCGGTGCTGAACCACCGCGGCATCGCCTACTTCGCGCTGTCCCACTACGAGCGCGCGATCGCCGACTTCACTGCGGCGATCGCCATGGCGCCGAACGACGCGCACGCGTACACGAACCGGGGCCTGGCTCGGCGCATGGCCGGGGATCTCCAGGGGGCGCTCGCGGACCTCGACCACTCGCTCGAGCTGAACCCGATGTGGCCCGACACGCTCTACGGGCGTGCGCTGACCCACTTCGACCTGGGCAACATCCCGGCCGCCCTGCGCGACTGCGACCGCGCCATCGCCGTCAAGCCCGAGTTCAAGCAGGTCCTGCGCTTCAAGCAGTTCATCCAGGACGCCGACCTCTGAGCGTGCGGGAGCGCGCGGAGCGGGGTGCGTGAGCCGGCGCGGAGCGGGGTGCGTGAGCCGGCGCGGAGCGGGGTGCGTGGGCCGGCGCGGAGCGGGTGCGTGAGCCGCGCGGAGCGGGGTGCGTGAGCCGCGCGGAGCGGGGTGCGTGAGCCGCGCGGAGCGGGGTGCGTGAGCCGCGCGGACGGGGTGCGTGAGCCGGCGCGGAGCGAGGGCGGGGTGCGTTTGCCGGCGCGGAGCCGGGTGCGTGAGCCGGCGCGGAGCGAGGGCGGGGTGCGTTTGCCGGCGCGGAGCCGGGTGCGTGGGCGGGCGCGGACGCGGAGCGGGGGCGCGCGGCGAAGGAGCTGCCGAGAAAGTGTTAGCGAGCGGGGTCTGACCCCACGATCTCGCACTTTTCGGCGAGGACCCAGGGCGCGCCCGGGTCCTCGCCGGTACGGGGCGATCAGTTGGCGTTGGCGGCGCCCGGAGTGGCCGGGGCGACGATGAAGTCCGCGGCGTTGTCGTCGCTGTCGCCGCCGTCGGGCCAGCGCGACAGGCTCTGGGTGTCGCTGGCGTCCATGTCCGCCGCGGGGCTGCCCTCGCCGCCGAAGAAGGCGGCGCTGAAGTCGCCGTAGCCGACGGCGTCGAGGATGAGGTTGTCCTGCCGCAGCTGCACGCTGTCCGGGCCGTTCTGGAAGTCGACCTTGCTCGAGAGCTGGTCGGCGTTCGCGGCCACGTCGCCGGTCGCGGACGCGTCGGCGATCACGAAGTAGCCGTCGGCCGGGATCTGACCGCTCAGGTTGATGGTCGTGTAGGCCTTGCCGTCCGAGCCGTTGATGCCGACCAACGTCAGCCCGTCGAGGATGGTCCCCGGCGCGCCCTCGAGCTCGACGTAGACCTCGCTGTCCGAGCCCTCGGAGTCGTAGCGGATCTCGTTGATGATCACGTCCGGGATGGCACCACCGCCGTCGGGGATGCAGACCTTGGCGTAGTTGACGTCGCTGATCTCGGTGCAGGTCAGGCCCGCCGGGCACGGCGCGCTCGAGCAGTCCTCGGTGCAGAAGGTCCCGAAGGTCGAGAGATCGATGGCGCAGAGCCCGCTCAGGCAGTCCGACGCGCCGTAGGGGCAGGTCTGGCCGAGGGTGTTGGTGCCGCTGACGCCGCCGTAGGGGTCGACGCAGTTCCGGCGGCCGGGCGACGCGAAGTACGGCCCCTTGTCGGTGTCGTTCTTGGCCTCGCAGGACGCGGCCTCCCAGTTGTCCGCCGAGTCGCCGGCGGTGAGGGTGACCTTCTCCATCGAGCGGCCGTTGCCGGGGTTCGTCGGGTAGCTGAACGTGTCGACGACCGTGACGCCGTCGGCCTCGAAGAGGGTGATCGGGTCGGTCGTGGTCAGCCCGTTGCCGATCGTCGTGTTGCCGCTGATCTTCAGGCGGACCGTGCCCGCGCCGATGACGTAGTCGTTGCCGTAGTCGGGGTCGAGGATGACCGCGATCTCGCCCGGGCCGATGACCGTGCCGCCGGTGCTCCACGCCTCGATGGAGTCGAAGGAGTCGCCGTCGGAGACCTGCCAGCCGGCGACGTCGACGCCGACCGGGCCGGCGTTGAAGAGCTCGATGAACTCGCCGGTGGACTCGTCGAGGGGGTTGGCCATGACCTCGCTGATGACGATGGAGGTCGTCGAGACCGGCGCGCCCGACGTCCCGCTGCCGCCGTCCGAGGCGCAGTTGTCGGCGCCCGGCGAGGCGTTGCAGGGCGAGGCGACCCAGTTCTGCTCGACGTCGCCGACGAAGATGTCGACGCGCTCGGCGGAGACGCCGTTGCCCGGGTTGAACGGGAAGGAGTAGCTCGCCAGGACCTTGGCCCCGGTCGGCGCGCGCAGGGTGATCGGGTCGTTGGTCGAGAGCCCCGAGCCGATGGTCGTGTCGTCGGTGGTCAGCAGCACCGCGTCGCCCGGGATGCTGTACTGACCGACGTACTCGGCGTCGAGGACGACCGCGTAGCCGAGGGACGGGACCACCGTGTTTCCGCCGGCGGACAGCGCCTGGAGCGGCTCCTCCTTGTCGCCGTCGGAGAGCCGGAAGCCGGCGAGGTCGACCGGGTCGTCGCCGAAGTTGAAGATCTCGACGAACTCGCCGGTGTCCTCGTCGAGGGCGTTGGACATGACCTCGGTGATGAAGAGGTCGGCCACGTCGGTCGGGGTCGTGCCGTCCTGGGTCACGCAGTTCGGAGCGCCCGGGGACGACCCGCTGGCGCAGGTCGAGGTCACGAAGTTCGACGCCAGGTCGATGAGCCCGGGGTCGACCTTCTCGACCGAGTGGCCGTCGCCGGCGTTGAAGGGGTGGGTGTAGCTGTCGACGACCTGCAGCCCGTTGGGCGTGGTCAGCGAGATCGGGTCGTTGTTGGCGAGGCCGTTGCCGAGGGTCGAGGTCGAGGCGACGGTCAGGAGCAGCGCGCCGGTCGGGATCGTGTAGCCGCCCGCGTAGTCGGGGTCGAGGACGACCCCGTACTGGCCGGCGCCGAGCACCGTCGAGCCCCCCTGCCAGCCGGCGAGGGTGTCGCTGGAGTCGCCGTCGCTGATGACGTAGCCGGCGAGGTCGACCGGGTCGCTGCCGGAGTTGAGGAGCTCGATGAACTCGCCGCTGCTCTCGTCGGTCGGGTTGGCCATGATCTCGTTGATGCCCACGAGGATCTGGGTGCCCGTCGACACCGGCTGGCCGGCGCAGTTCTCCGCGCCGGGGCTGTAGCCGCACGGGGCCGGGCCCCAGTTGCCGGGCAGGTCGCCGTCCTCGAGGTTCTCCTTCTCGACCGAGATGCCGTTGCCGGCGTTCAGGGGGTAGCTGTAGCTGTCGACGACGGTCTGGCCGTCGTCGAGGAGCAGCTGGATCGGGTCGTTGTTCGACAGGCCGCTGCCCAGGGTGACGGTGCTCTCGACGGTGAGGAGCACGGCGCCCTGCGGGATGCTGTAGACGGCGCCCGGGTAGTCGGGGTCGAGGATGACCGCGTAGCCCCCCGCGGGGATGCTGGTCGAGCCGCCGTCCCAGCCGGCCAGGGCGTCGGTGGCGTCGCCGTCGTCGAGGATCCAGCCGGCCACGTCGACCGCGCTCGAGCCCGCGTTGTAGAGCTCGACGTACTCGCCGGAGCCCTCGTCGAGGGGGTTGGCCATGATCTCGCTGATGACGACCTGCACGGCCGCCGGCGGGCTGCCGAGCTCGTGGGGGCCGATGTCGGTGCTGTCGCCGATCGGCCGGGGCTTGCCGGTGAAGTCGGTCGCGGCGCCGAGCTGGGTGTCGCCAGCGTCGACCGCGGGGGAGTCGAAGAGCAGCGTGAAGTCGCCCTCGGTCGGCTGCTTGAGGCGCGGGTCGAGGTTCTTGTTGTGGCTGCCGGCGACCGCCGAGCGCTGGTAGTTCACGAAGTTGCCCCAGACGATGTTGTAGTCGTTGAGGCAGTCGTCGGAGCAGTTCAGCCCCGAGTAGTTCGACGTGATGATCGTGTTGGCGATGAGGACGTTGTCCGACGCGTCGACGCGGAGCGCGCCGCACAGCTCGGGGAAGTCGAAGCAGAAGCTGTCACCGCCGAAGCCGTTGCCGAAAACGAGGCTGTTGACGACGTCGATGGACGACGGCGCGACGAGGTTGTCGATGGCGATCCCCTCGCCCCCGTTGTAGGCCGCGATGGTGTTCTCGATGACCGCCGAGTCGACGTCGAGCAGCAGGATCCCGGTGCCGCTGGCGCCGGCCGCGAGGACCGAGGACAGGATCACGACGTCCGAGCCCGAGGCGTTGACGGCGGTGTCGCAGTCGAGCAGGTCGACCCGCTCGATCGACAGGTCGTCGCTGCTGGCCACGCAGCCGTCACCGAAGCCGTCGACCGTGAGGTCGCTGAGGGTCAGCGGCGCGGTGGCGTGGATGGCGCCGAAGAGCGTCGTGGCCTTGCGGCCCGCGCCGGCGAGGGTGAGCTCCTTGTCGATGACGAGCTCGCTCAGGCCCAGGTCGTGGACCCCGGCGGCGATGGCGATCGTGTCCCCGGCGGAGGCGGCGGCGACGGCCTCGCCGACCGTGGCGTAGTCGCCGGGGACGCTCGCGGTCGCGGCGAGCTGGACCGTCGTCGAGGCGCCGCCGGCAGAGGATGGGCTCGGCGCGGGGGCCTCGGAGCAGGCGGGGGCGGCGAGCAGGAGGAGGGCGAGGGAGATCGAGATGCGCGGATTCATGAGGGCCTCCTAGAAGCTCGAGCCGTCGATGCGGGTACCGGGGGTGAAGATCACGCCGGCCTCGCTGGTCGCGTCGGAGGTGGGGAGGAAGTCGCCCGTCAGGTCGGGGCTCCGGGTGTAGGACTCGTCGCCGAGCGCGGCGTAGGGCTTGTCGGTCCCCCAGCTGAAGCGGGCGATCACCTTGCCGTCCGCGTCGAGCAGCGAGAGCGTGTCGCCGTCGTTGTCGAGGGACAGGCCGAAGGGCACGCCGGGGTCCTGGGCGTTGGCGACGGCGAAGGTCGCGCCGGTGATGTCGTCGGGGGCGGTGCCGCCGCCGAAGATGACGTACGCCTCGCCCGCCGCGAGGCTCACGCCGTCGCCGAAGGTGTGGCGCGGGAAGGCGGGGAGCGTCGTCTCGACCAGGGTCATCGCGTCGAGGTCGACCGGCCCGTCGGTCACGTTGACGAGCTCGACGAACTCGTCGCCGACCGCGTCGGGGAAGTCACCGTCGCCGTTGGGATCGCCGTCGGTCTCGCCGTCGGTCAGGATCTCGTTGATGATGATCGACCCGTAGAGCGGGCTCGTGTCGACCCCGCACAGGGCGAGGCTGCCGTCGGAGTTGACGCACTCGAGATCGCCGAGGCAGCCCTCCTTCTCGCAGCAGAAGACCGCCGGCGCGCCGTGGACGCAGGCGCCGCCGATGCAGGCCGTACCCTGCTGACAGTCGCACGCGGTGGTGCACTCGGGCGCGCTCGTGTCGCCCCCGGTGTCCTCGACCGAGGTGTCCTCCGCGGTGTCGTCGGCGGCGGTGTCGTCGACGGCGGTGTCGTCGACGGTCGCCGTGTCGTCGACGGTCGCCGTGTCGTCCTCGAGGGTGTCGCCGCCCACGGTGTCGAGGACGTCCGCCGACGAGGTGTCGGTGGTGGTGTCGTCGTCGGAGGGGCAGGCGCCGAGCGCGAGCAGAGCGCCGAACGACAACGCGAACGGCACCAGACGGTGAAGCGGTAGGTTCATGGGCGGTCCCGTCGGGTCACAGGGGGGGTGAGCCCGGACCCTAGATCGTCGGGACCGACTTGAAAACCGCGATCTTCGCGGCCACGAGGTCGATCGAGGTCAACACACCGGGCCGCGACGCCGAGGGCGGGCGCGGCGCGGTCCGGGTGTGCGGGATTCACCCATGGAGCGCGCCTGCGCGCCGAAGCACCCCGGGTTCGTCGCGGCCCCGGTGTTTGGCGATCGCCCGCCGCGCGGGCGGACGTCGAGCGGAGACCTCCCAGGGAGGGAGAGGGGCCGGGCGGCAGCGCGGGACGGGCTGCTCGGCAAAGCCTGAAGAATCCCGAGAGAGCGAGAACAGTGTCGCCCAGCGGTCCCCGTCCCGGCGTGTGCGGTGCCGCCCGGCCAAACCGTATGCAGCAGCGCTACGAGAACGGACAGATCGTATGCTCGGTGTCCGGCTCCGGCAATCAGGCTACCTGCGGTGGATTGTCGCGCAGCCGCCTGACGACGTGGCGCGCGGCGTCCTCGCCGTTCACCAGCGACGCCACCGAGAGCCTGAATCAGGCCTCGCGGCGCCGCCGGAGGATCGCCACCAGGGTCACCAGCGCCAGCACGAGGGTCGCCGGGAGGCTCGTGTCGGGCGCGCCGGCGCAACCGGAGTCGCTGGTCTTGGCGCAGACACCGTCGCCGCCGCAGTGGAAGCCGTCGGGGCAGGCGAACTCGGCGTCGCAGGCGCGGGTGCAGCCGCCGTCGACGCAGAGGCCTCCGCTGCACTCGGCCGCGTCGACGCACTGGGCGCCGACGTCGATCTGCGCGCAGAGCCCCTGGTCGCAGGTGTAGCTGGTCGGGCACGGCGCGAGGTCGTCGCAGCCGCGGGTGCAGGTGCCGTCGGCAGCGCAGACGCCGGCGCCGCACTCGGCGTCACCGGTGCAGGCGCCGCCGACCGGGATCGCCAGGCAGCGCCCCTCGGCGCAGGCGTAGCCCGTCGGGCACTCGGCCTGGGAGCCGCACTCGCGGGTGCAGTAGGCGGCGTTCTGGCAGATGCCGGAGCGGCAGTCGGTGTCGAGGCCGCAGAGGTCGCCCACGCCCAGGATCATGCAGGCCTGGGCGCCGGCGTCGCAGGTGAAGGCGGCGGGACACGGGGCCTCGCCGCTGCAGGCCCGGGTGCAGCGCCCGTCGAGGCAGTTGCCGGACTCGCAGTCGGTGGGCGCGGCGCAGGCCTGCCCCACCGGGAGCAGCCGGCAGGTGCCGTCGCAGGCGTAGCCGGAGGGGCACGGCGCGCTCGCGTCGCAGGCCCGAGTGCAGACGCCGTCGCGGCACTGACCGCTGGGGCAGCCGCCACCGTCGGTGCACAGGGCGCCGACCGGGTCCATCGCGCAGCGGCCGCCGTTACAGGAGTAGGCGGTCGGGCAGGTGGCGAGCTCGGTGCAGGGGCGGGTGCAGACGCCGTCGACGCAGAGGCCGCCGCCGCACTCGTGGTTCGAGGCGCAGCCCATCCCGATGGGCGCGTAGTAGGCCTGGTCCGTCGGCCAGCCGAGGGCCCACGGCGGCGCCTCGGTGCCGGCGACCTCGGCGGCGCGGAGGGCGTGGGTCTTGATCCAGTCCCCCCAGGCGTGGACCGAGCCGTAGATCGGGGTCGAGCAGTCGGCGCCGCCGCGGGAGACGACGCCGATGACCCGGTCCTGCAGATCGAGGGCCGGCCCGCCGGAGTCCCCCGAGCAGATGCCGGTTTCACCGAGCCACTCGGTGGCGGTCATCCCGAAGTAGGTCGGGCACTGGGTCTCGACGCAGGTCGCGTTGAGGCCGTCGCGCCGACGGCGCTCGCCGCTGTCGTTCTTGTCGTCATCGGTCACGCCGTAACCGACGGCGTAGTACTCCTCGCCCGGAGCGTTGAAGGGCGAGTCGACGACGATGGTGGTATCCACACGCGGGGTCAGCGGGACCGCCTCGTTCGAGGGCACCGCCTCGTCGAGGATGATGAGGGCGATGTCGTTGCCGCAGAAACTGGAGTCGTCCGGCGTGATGACCTCGGCCGCCGGGAAGTAGGAGCTCTGCTGCGACATGTACGTCGACGGCGTGATGTAGAGCCGGTCGGGGCTGTAGGAGCTGCCGAAGTAGGTCTCGCCGCATTCGACGCCGCCGTGGACCTCGTCTCGGACCGGCGCGACGCAGTGGCGCGCGGTCAGCACGAGGTTCGGCATGATGAGGGAGCCGGAGCAGACGCCGAGGCCGCCCGAGAACGAGACGATCCCGACGACAGCGGTGTCGTCGTAGCTGACGTAGCCCCCCTTGATGGCGTGCTGGGTCGTCACGACCTCGTCGCTGGGGGCGTCGCTCTGACCGCAGGCCGTCGAGAACAGGAGCGCGCTGAGCGCGATCGCGATCGGGGTGCTACGGCGTGCTTGCATGAAGGCTCCTCGAGTACAGCCGCGTCGGGTCCCGCAGTGCAGCGGGCGGTGGTCCCCTCCGGGGGCTCGTTCGCGTCGACCGGGTCGACCAGCGCCCGAGGTTCCCCCGAGCGGCCCGCACTGTACTCGCCCGGCGCCCGAGCCGTGAGCCTCGCGTCGCCGCGGAGGGTTCGTTTCCTCGAACCCCGTGAAACCGAACGCCGGAGATCGCGCCCCTTCGCGTCGCAGAGGTCAGCCTCGATGAGACCAGGAAACCTGCCATCAGCCGCGCTGTGCGTCGCACAACAGCTCGAGCCCGTGAACTTTTTTTTGATTTTTTTCGTGTTTTTCTCGGCCATCTGTCCCGTACTGATGGAGGTCGGACGCACGACGTCCGATCCGGTCGCCACCATCCAGCGGGGGCGATCGGTCAGGCCCCGGCGTTGGAGCATGATGACGGCCACACCCCAACCCGTTCGGGTAGACACAGGTTCGACCTGGAGAGCTCGTCGGCAGCGGTGTGTCCAGCCCACGCTCCGACGCGACAAGGTCGGTCGAGTCATCGACTCGGTGACCGGTCGTGCGGTGCTCAGGGGGAGACCGTACGACTTTCGGGGAAACGAGCGCCGCGTCCGAGTGGCTGCGGACGCGCCGTAGGCCGAGGTCGGGCCGCGTACGGCACGCGCCCGACTTCGGCCAGTCTTACACTCACGCCAGCGACCGTCCCCGACGGCCGCTGGCGGTCCTACGTCCAGCGCGGGGGCCGAAGAGCGCTTCGCTCCCGCCACGCCCTCAATACGGTTTCCAGTAGGTGATGACGAAGTCCCCGCGGGAGTCCGTGTACGACGGGTGTACGCGCACGAACGTGGAGGCGGTGTTCGTGGTCTTGGACAGGGTGACCGGGGCTCCGCCGGTGACGATCTTGACGCCGCTGTAGTACGAGCCCGCGAGGGTCACGTCGAACCAGCGCCCGAGCCCGTTGGGGGGCCCCGGGTCCGGTATCAGCTTCACGGAGACCGTCGTCCCGGGCACGGTGGTGAGGTTGTAGTCGTAGGTCTGGTAGGGGTTCACGTCTACCGAGATCGTCGCCGTCGTGACCCCCATGACCGTGACGGTCTGGGACACCCAGGCTGACCAGGCCCCCCTCGCGTCCTTGACCCTGAGCTGTACCGTATGGGTCCCTCTACCGTACGTGGCGCGCTTGTTGATCCACTCCTCGTCGACGATGGCGTCGCCGTCGGGATCGGTGGAGCTCGCTGAGCTCCAGGTGAACGTGGTCGTCGAGTAGTGGGTTCCGGACGACGGGCTCCTCGCGATGCTCGCCACCGGTGGCTGGTTGGTCCCGGGCGCGTGATCGAAGACGCGGTCGACGCCGTGGCGCGATTTGGTCGCCTCGTAGAGGCTCGTGAGCTCCTCATCGGTGAGCACGCGATCGTAGTACCAGGCCGATGAGACGTGGCCGTCGAAGCGCGCGCTCGCCACGTCGTCGTTGCGGGCGAGCAGCGCCACGCTGGTGTACCAGTTGGCCTGGTCCTGATTGATCTCGTCGACCACGACCGCCGAGGGGTTGCCGTCGACGCTGATGCGCAGGCGACCGTTGTTCTCGTAGGTCATGACGTGGAAGTGCCAGGTGTTCAGGTCGTAGAAGTCGCTTCCGTAGGTGCTGTCGCCGCCGGCTTTCTGGTCGTTGTAGTAGCCGCCGTTCGTGTCGGTCATCCAGTTGAACTTCGCCGGCGGCGTGCCGACCGCCCCGCTGTACTGCGACCACAGCCCCTGGCGGCCGGACGTCTTCTGGTAGAACCAGCCGGCCAACGTGTAGGAGCCCGACGCCTGCCAGCGGGCGTCGGCGTTCCACAGCATGTGGCCGGGGTTTCCGCCGGTCACGTCGCTGGTCCAGTACTTCGGACCGGTCGGGACGTAGGTGGCGGTCATCACGTCGGGCACGTCGCGGGTCGCGTCGAGAGATCTGCCGGAGGGGTCGACCGCGGCGTCCACGTGCAGGATGAGCCCATCGGTCGGGTAGGCGCCGACGGCGCTCTGTACGTCGCCCCCGCGCGCGTACACGTGGTCGAAGTAGGTCGCCTCGGCGTCCCAGGTGAACTGGTTCGGCGCGGCGAGGAAGCCGACGTAGTCCACGACGACGCCGCTGCCGGCGACGTTGACCTGGTGGCTGTCGCAGGCGCGGCCGGTGTCGGACAGCGGGACGCTCCACGCGACGACCGGGTACACCCGGCCCGCTGGGACCTGGAAGCCCTGGGGCTGGAGGGCCCACAGCTCCGTCGCCGCCGAGGCCGAACCGATGAGCGTGCAGCTGCCCGCGTCGGAGAACGCGGCGTCGTCGAGGCCGAAGGCGATGTTCCAGTAGCTCTTCGAGAAGAGCTCCTCGTCGCCGCGGAAGACCGACGCCGCGAACAGGTAGTCGCCCGGGTTGGCGCTGGGCGGCGCGGTCAGGTCGACGTTGCCGGCGACGCTCGCGTCGACGCGGATGGGGTCGAGGTCGTCACAGTCGATGATCGGATCGTCCATGTAGAGGAAGGTCGGGCCGCTCGGCGCGCCGGTGCAGGCGAAGCCCATGACGGCGGTGAGGTCGCGCCCGCCGGTGGCGGCGTTGTGGAGCAGCTCCAGATCGCCGCCGGTCGCGTCGTTGACGCAGTCGAGCTTGGCGGAGCAGAAGATCTCGTCGAACTCGACGGCGACGTCGAAGAACCCCTGGGTCGCGTCCCGCTGGATGGTCACATCGAAGTCGACGGCGACGTCGGCGTCCTCGAGGCACTCGAAGTTGCGGGTCAGCGCGCCGGGGTTCCCGTACGTGTCCTCGGGGATCTCGACGCCGTTGCCTTCGTAGAGGGCGACCAGCGTCAGCGTCACCGAGTTGATGCCGTCGCTCGTCGCCGGATCGCACGGTCCGACGAAGGACAGCGAGCCCGAGCCGTCGCCGTACTGCGACGAGGTCAACCCGGTACGCTCCCAGACCACCTCACCGGCGCCGTCCGCGGCGTTGGTCACGCGGAGGGTGTAGTCGGCGTCCGTGACGCCGGGCAGGCTCAGGGGGGCCACCTCGATCGCGATCTGGCCGCCGCCGTCCCCAGGCGTCCCGCCGGTGAGATCGCCAGCGCACCCACCGGTGACGCCGACGACCGCGGCCATGATGAAGGTCCAGAGCTCGAGCATCACGCTGTGTCTCACGGCTCACCTCGGGATGGTTCTTGCGGGACACGACAGCGCAAGCCCCGCACAACCAGAGCCTACGGCGCTTGACCGACCGCCTCCTTGTTGCAGCGCAACAGGCGATCGTTCCTCACCGTGACGGGTACTCGACAGTCGCCGCCCTTCTGCTGTGCCGGGGAGCGGTGCGGACCTTCGAGCGCTCGACAGCGCCACGCTCGGAAGCTCGGCGAGGGGAGATCGAGGACGAGGCGATCGCGTGAACCCCGTGGTGAACAGTGCGTTTCCGTCGGTTTCTGTTGGCGTTCGCCCTGACCAACAGTACAGTGCCGCGCGATCGGCCGGGGAGCGGCCGGCCGTGTAGCGCTCGCTCGCGTTCGTTCGGGTCCGTGACGGAGGCCCGTGACCACACGAGGGTCCGATGTCGAATCCAGCCGTGACGGAGCCCCATCCGCGCGCCGCCTCCCATCGGCGGCGGTCGGTGACCACGAGGCTCACGCTCTTTCTCGCGCTCGCCGGAGCGCTCGCCCTCGGGGCGTGTGACGAGCAGCCCGAGGGCGGTGGTCAGGGAGGCGGGCCCGGCGGTGGTCAGGGCGAGCGCCCGCCCGCGGAGGTCTCGGTCGTCACCATCGCCGCGCGGGATGTGCCGCTGACGAGCGAGCTGCCGGGGCGTACCGCGCCGTACCTGGTCGCCGAGGTGCGGCCCCAGGTCGGCGGGCTCATCCTCGAGCGCGCCTTCGACGAGGGCGCGGACGTCACCGCCGGCGATCTCCTCTATCAGATCGACCCCGCGAGCTACGAGATCGCCGTCGCCGCGGCCAAGGCGTCGCTGCAGCGCGCCGAGGCGGACCTCGCGACCGCGACGGCGACCGCCAAGCGGGTCGCGAAGCTCGCCCGCCAGGGGATCTCCAGCGAGCAGGCCCACGATGACGCCGCGGGCGCCGTCCGGTCGGCGCGCGCCCAGGTCTCCGCCGCGCGCGCCGCCCTCGACGCCGCCACCCTCGACCTCGAGCGGACCAAGGTCCTCGCCCCCATCAGCGGCCGCACCAGCCGCTCCGCGGTCAAGCAGGGATCGCTCGTCACCCCGTTCCAGACCCAGCTCGCCACGGTCCAGCAGCTCGACCCCATCTACGTCGACATCACCCGCCCCAGCGTCGAGGTCATGCGCCTCCGCCGCGCCCTCGCCGCCGGCCGCATCGCGCGCGAAAACGGCGACACCGACCTCGACGGCGCCGAGGTGGAGCTGCTCCTCGAGGACGGGACCCCCTACCCCGAGCGTGGCCGCCTCGCCTTCACCGACGCCACCGTCAGCGCCGACACCGGCGCCGTCACCCTGCGCGCCGTCTTCCCCAACCCCGACCACCAGCTGCTCCCCGGGATGTACGTCCGCGCCGTGCTCGAGGAGGGGGTCGCCAAGGACGCGATCCTCGTCCCCCAGCGCGGCGTCTCCCGCGACCCCGCCGGCAACGCCACGGCGCTGGTCGTCAACGCCGACGGGAACGTCGAGCCCCGGATCCTGACCACCACGCGGACCCTCGGGGACCAGTGGCTCGTCACCAAGGGCGTCAGCGTCGGCGACCGGGTCATCGTCGAGGGCGTCCAGAAGGTCCGCCCCGGCGCGCCGGCCAAGGCCGTGCCCTACCAGCCCAAGGGCGGCGACGACGGCGAGGCCGAGGCCCCGGCCCCCCGCCCGAAGCAGGGTGCCGAGGCCGCGCCACCGCCGAAGAAGGCGCCGGCGGACGACACCGCGCCGGAGGAGACCACGCCGGAGAACGCCGGCGACACCGAGGGCGACGCGCCGGCGAACGACGCGCCGGCCGAGCGCTAGGAGCGGCGCGTGGCCAGGTTCTTCATCGAGCGGCCGATCTTCGCGACGGTCATCGCCATCATCATCATGCTCGCCGGCGGCGCGGCGGTGATGACGCTGCCGATCTCACAGTACCCCAACATCGCCCCGACCTCGGTGTCGATCAGCGCCCAGTACCCGGGCGCCTCGGCCAAGACCGTCGAGGACAGCGTCACCCAGGTCATCGAGCAGAAGATGAAGGGGCTCGACGGCCTCCTCTACATGTCGGCCTCGTCCAGCTCGAGCGGCAGCGCCGGCGTGACGCTCACCTTCGAGGCCGGCGTCGACCCCGACATCGCCCAGGTCCAGGTCCAGAACAAGCTCCAGCTCGCCATCCCCTTCCTCCCGACCGTGGTGCAGCGCCAGGGCGTCCAGGTCACGAAGTCCGGCGAGGGCTTCCTGATGGTCGTCGCCTTCGTCTCCGAGGACGGCCGCCTGTCCCAGGCCGACCTCGGTGACTACGTCGCGACCAACGTCACCGACGCCCTGTCGCGCGTCGAGGGCGTCGGCAACGTGCGGACCTTCGGCGGCTCCTACGCCATGCGGATCTGGCTCGACCCCGGCAAGCTCGAGGCCTACCGGCTGACCCCGAGCGACGTCACCGCCGCCATCCGCGCTCAGAACACCCAGATCGGCGCCGGTCAGCTCGGCGCCACGCCGGCCGTCCCCGGGCAGCAGCTCAACGCGACCATCACCGCCCAGTCGCAGCTCTCCACCCCCGAGCAGTTCCGAGCCATCCTGCTCCGCACCGACGCCGACGGCTCGGTCGTGCGGCTCGGCGACGTCGCGCGGGTCGAGCTCGGCGCCGAGAGCTACGACGTCGTCACGCGCTTCAACGGCAAGACCGCGGTCGGCATCGCCGTCATCCCCGCCACCGGGGCCAACGCGCTGGCCACCGCCGAGGCCGTCCGGACCAAGCTCGACGAGCTCCAGGAGTACTTCCCGCCCGGGATGAAGTCGGTCATCGCCTCGGACGTGACCCCCTTCGTGGAGCGCTCCATCGACGAGGTGGTCGTCACCCTCTTCGAGGCCGTCGTCCTCGTCTTCCTGGTGATGCTCGTCTTCCTCCAGAGCATCCGCGCCACCCTCATCCCGACCATCGCCGTGCCGGTCGTCCTCCTCGGGACCTTCGGGGTCCTCCAGGCCTTCGGCTTCTCCATCAACACCCTGACGATGTTCGCGATGGTCCTCGCCATCGGCCTCCTCGTGGACGACGCCATCGTCGTGGTCGAGAACGTCGAGCGCATCATGCGCGAGGAGGGGCTGTCCCCGCGCGAGGCCACCCGGAAGTCGATGGATCAGATCACCGGGGCCCTCATCGGCATCACCCTCGTCCTGTCCGCGGTCTTCGTGCCGATGGCCTTCTTCGGCGGCTCGGTCGGCGTCATCTACCAGCAGTTCTCGGTCACGATCGTCAGCGCGATGGTCCTGTCGGTCCTCGTCGCGCTGACCCTCACCCCCGCGCTCTGCGCGACCCTCCTCAAGCACACCCCCGGACACGGCACCCGCGGGCTGTCCGGCCTCTTCAACCGGACCTTCGACCGCGGCACCCGCGCCTTCCGGGGCGTCGTCGCCCACATGATCCGGCGCGCCATCTACTACCTGCTGCTCTTCGGCGGGCTCACCGCCGCCACCGCGATGCTGTTCCAGAAGCTGCCGACGAGCTTCCTCCCCGACGAGGACCAGGGCTTCCTGATCTCGATGGTGCAGGGGCCGGTCGGCGCGACCCAGGAGCGCACGATGGAGGTCGTCCACGAAATGGAGGAGTGGTTCGCGAGCCAGCCCGACATCAAGTCGGCCTTCACCGTGGCCGGCTTCAGCTTCGGCGGCGCCGGTCAGAACACCGCCATCGCCTTCGTGCGCGCCATCGACTGGGACCAGCGGACACGCGAGGACCAGCAGATCTCCAGCATCGTGGGCAAGGCCAGCGGCGCGTTCTCCCAGATCAAGGACGCCTTCGTCTTCGCCTTCCAGCCCCCGGTGCTCCGCGACCTCGGCAACTCCAGCGGCTGGACCGTCAAGCTCGAGGACCGGGGTGGGCTGGGCCACGACGCGCTCATCGCCGCCCGAAACCAGTTCCTCGGGATGGCGGCGCAGGACCCGCGGCTCGTCGGCGCCCGCCCCAACGGGATGGAGGACAACCCGGAGCTGAAGCTCGACATCGACCACGAGAAGGCCGGCGCGCTCGGCGTCTCCCTGGGCGAGATCAACACCACCCTGGCGACCGCCTGGGGCGGCACCTACGTCAACGACTTCATCGACCGTGGGCGGGTCAAGCGCGTCTACCTGCAGGCCGACGCGCCGTTCCGCATGGTCCCCGAGGACCTCGGCCGCTGGTATGTCCGCAACAACGTGGGCGACATGGTGAGCTTCGCGTCGTTCATGACGAGCTACTGGACCTACGGCCCGCCCCGCCTCGAGCGCTTCAACGGGATGCCGAGCTTCGAGATCACCGGGCAGGCGGCGCCCGGGGTCAGCTCGGGCGACGCGATGAACGCCGTCGAGGAGCTCGTCGGGCAGCTCCCGCGGGGGATCGGCTTCGAGTGGGCGGGGATCTCGTTTCAGGAGCGGCAGACGGGCAGCCAGACCGGGCTCCTCTACATCCTGTCGCTGCTGGTCGTCTTCCTGTCCCTCGCCGCGCTCTACGAGAGCTGGTCGGTCCCCTTCGCCGTCATGCTCGTCGTCCCCTTCGGCGTCCTCGGCGCCGTGCTCGCCGCGATGCTCCGCGACTTCCCCAACGACGTGTACTTCCAGGTCGGGCTCCTGACGACGGTGGGGCTCTCGGCGAAGAACGCCATCCTCATCGTCGAGTTCGCCAAGGCCCAGGTCGACAAGGGCGAGGATCTGCTGGCCTCGACCCTCGAGGCCGTGCGCCTGCGCCTCCGACCGATCCTCATGACGTCGCTCGCCTTCGGCCTCGGCGTGCTGCCCCTGGCCGCCTCGTCCGGAGCGGGCTCGGCCGCCCGGAACGCCGTCGGGACCGGCGTCCTCGGCGGGATGATCCTCGCGACCGCCCTCGGCGTCCTGTTCGTCCCGGTGTTCTTCGTGCTCATCCGCAAGGTCTTCCGCCGGCGCCGCCCGTCGGCGCCGGAGCCCGCGCAGAGCTGAGAGCTGAGGCCGTCACGCGCATGCGATAGACTCCCCGGACCCGCCAGCCCCGGAGATCCCGTCATGTGCCGCAACATCAAGCTGCTCTACAACTTCGAGCCCCCCGCGACCGAAAAGGAGATCCGGGCCTCGGCGCTCCAGTACGTGCGCAAGGTGTCCGGGATGCGGACGCCGTCGGCGGCCAATCAGGCGGCCTTCGACCGGGCCGTCGAGGAGATCACCGCGATCACCACGCGGCTCCTCCTCGAAGAGCTCGAGACCCGCGCGAACCCCCGGGACCGCGAGACCGAGCGCGAGCGCGCGAAGGCCCGTGGACAGGCCCGGGAGGCGCGGATCCGCGCCACGCTCGAGGCGTGACAGACACAAACGAACACAAAAGACCTTGATTGAGTTCTTTTGGATCCGTTAGTGGGTGTTTAGACCTCCACCGAGGGATCCATGTCTACCGATCTCTACTCCGTCGACCAGGTCGCCGAGCGGCTCGGCCTCAACCCGCGGACCATCCGCGCGTACATCCGCGAGGGGAAGCTCGAGGCGAGCCGCGTCGGCAAGCAATACCGCATCACCGAGGCCGCGGTCCGCGCCCTCCTCGGGCCGTCCGCGGCCCCCGCCGCCCCGCTGCGCGCCGACGCCTCGACCGTCGTCGAGCTCGACGGCCTCGACCGCGCGACCGCCGACCGCGTCACGACCCTGGTGCTGGCCTCGGCTCAGGGGCGCCCGGGGGCGAGCTCACCGCTCCGCGTCCAGGCGGTCCACGACGCCGCGCGGCAGCGGCTCAAGCTCATCATCGTGGGCGACCTGCGGGACACCGCCGATCTGCTGCTGATGATCGACGCGTTCGCGGAGAGCGCCTCATGAAGCCCATCGCCTTCAAGTCCGAAGCCGGCCGCCGCGAGGTCCTCGCCCGCTACGAGGCCGCGCTCGCCGACTGGCCCGTCCCCTACGAGGCGCTGCGCGTCCCGACCCGCCACGGCGAGACCTTCGTCCTCGCCTCCGGGCCGGCGGACGCGCCGCCGGTCGTCCTGCTGCACGGCGCCCAGACCAACGCCATCAGCTGGGCTCTCGACATCGCGACCTGGGCCGCCGACCACCGCGTCTACGCCGTCGACACCATCGGGGAGGCCGGACGCAGCGCCGACACCCGCCCCGACCTCGCCAGCGACGCCCACGCCCTGTGGCTCGACGACCTGCTGGCCGGGCTCGACCTCGAGCGCGCCGTCTTCGTCGGGATCTCGCTGGGCGGCTGGATGACCCTCGACTACGCGATCCGCCGACCGGAGCGCGTCACCGCCATGTCGCTCCTGTGCCCCGGCGGCGTCGGCGCCCAACGCCCGAGCTTCATCTTCAAGGTCCTGCCGCTGCTGCTCCTCGGCCGCTGGGGGCAGCGGAAGGCGCGCGAGCTGGTCCTCGGCGGCGCCCCCGCCGTCCCGACGACGCCGGCCGAGGAACGCCTGGGCCTCTTCCTGCTGCTCGTCATCAAGAGCGCCCGCCCCCGCTTCGCGAAGCTGCCGATCTTCCCGGACGCGGCGCTCGCCGAGCTGAAGCTCCCGACCCAGGTCTTCCTGGGCGCCAGGGACGTCCTCTTCGACTCCCCCGGGACGCGCCGACGCTTCGAGGCGCAGCTGCCCCACGCCGAGGTCCACTGGCTCCCCGAGGTCGGCCACTACATCAACGGCCAGACCGCCCCGATCCACGCCTTCCTGGCGGAGCACGCCCGATGACGTCCGGGGCGACGTCGGGCTACCGCTTGCGCCACCTCACCGTGCGCCCGCGACCCTGTCGCGACACGAGCCCGAGCCGCTCGAGCTCTCTCAGGTCGTTCAACGCCGTCCGCTGTGACACATCGTGTGCCTCCGCATAGGCGGCGGTGGTCAGCTCGCTCCCGGCCGCGGTCGCGGCGTCGAAGGCGCGCTGTCGCGGATTGAGTACCCCGGGATCCCCGCTCAGCAGGGGCAGGATGACGCGGATGCCGCCGGCCTCCTCGGCGAAGAGCGGGAGCGGGTTGCCGTTGTCCGCCATCGTCTCGAGCACGCGGTTCGTACCCGTCCCCCACTCCTCGATATAGCCCTGGAGGTACAGCGCCCGCGCGATCAGCGGGTTCGGCGGGATCGAGGGATGCGGGCCGCTGAGGGCCGCAGGAGTCAGGGGTGCTGGGAGGTGCCCGGGGTTCCAGACCGTGAGCCGGTCGTCATCGAGGAAGAGCTGAGTCGGCGCTACGCTGCGGTAGTCCCGGTGCGCGACGGCGTTGGCGAGGGCCTCGCGGATCGCCGGGGTCGGCAGCTCGGGGCGCGACGTCCGGCGCACGCTCTCACGCTCCTCGATGACCCGCAGGTTTCGCTCGACGAAGCGAACGCCCGCCTCGATCTGCTCGTCGAGCCGTCCCTCGATCGAGGAGGAGTCGCGCGTCGTCCCACGCTCGGCGCGCGCCCGGACGACCGCCTGGGGAAACGGCCCCTGGGGCCAACGACCGAAGGTGAGCTGCCCCGCGACCGTGAGGTGCTCGTCATCGGACATGCGGAGGCGCCGGAGCACGTCGTGAGGAGCGTCATCGATGCGCTGCCCACGAGCCCGCGCCGCGGCGATGAACCGGCGAACCGCGTCGTCGTCGATGTCCGCGAGCGAGGAGCCCGCGTCGAGGCGCCGCTCGTATCCGCTGGCTTCACGTAGCCGGTCGAGCAGGCGCCGCTCGTACTCGTCGCGCGTCATGGCGACGGTGGCCGGTCCCGAGCGGTAGAACGCGCGCCCGTAGGCGAGGTGCGGGCCGTCTCCGGAGGGAACGTCGATCCTCAGGATCCGCTTCTGATCACGCTGGGTGATGGTCAGGTCGACGAAGACCTTCGGGTCCGTCTGACTCAGCGTCCGCTGGATGAAGCGCTCGCGCGCCCCTTCCCCGAGGTCGATGCCCACGACCACGCCATCGTCCGCGACCCCGACGAGGATCGTCCCGCCACCGATCGTCGCCATCGCGGCGATGGTCTCGATGATGCGTCGCTCGTCGGACAAGGTCCGCTTGAACTCGACCTGTGCGGTCTCGCCTGTCTCCAGCAATCTCGCCAAGTCATCCATGCGCTCACGATAGCGTTGCGCGCAATTGCGCGCAATTGCGCGCAACCAGGGCGACGCGACGAGCGCATAGCCAGAGGCCTGAAAGAGAGATTTCGAGGAGCGCCCAGCGCTTGGCTCGAGGCCATACGCTCCCCGAGGATGAGCGCGTACCTTCGACGCTCGCTCGCCGACGGCGAGTGGATCCGCGTCGCCCCCTCCAGCACCAGGAAGAGCCGCGATGAACCCTCGCCCGCGCCTCCTCGCGATCGCGCTCGCGACCCTCGCCGCCTGCCAGGCCGAGCCCGCCCCCGACGACACCCCCGGCGCCCGCGTGGCCATCGCGGTCGCGCCGCTGTCGCTCCCGGGGATCACCGACGCGACCTACACCCTGACGGTCACCGCCGGCAGCGACACGGTCTGGACCAGATCGATCACCTCGTCCGCGTACGGCGACGGGGGCGGCAGCGCCTCGTATGTCGGGCCGTGCGACGCCAGCGTCGGGGACAACGCCGTGTCGCTCACCGTGGACGCGCTCCTCGGCCCCGGGGGGACCCCGATCACCAGCTGGAACGACCCCGGGACCATCAGCCGCACCGTCACCTGCGCCGCGAACGCGGACACCCCCGTGCAGTTCGACATCACCCTCGCCCGTGCCGCCAACCAGGGCTTCTTCGACGTCGCCGTGACCTTCGACGACATCTTCTGCTCGGCCAAGCTCGACTGCGCCGACGCGCTGCTGCACAACGCCGACGGCGCCCGCGACACGACCTTCGTCGTCGCCTTCGCCTGCACCACCGGCAGCGGCTCGACGACCGAGCTCCACCTCGCCCCGCCGACCCTGAGCTGCAGCGACGGGACCAGCCTCGCGGTCGACCCGACCCTCGGACCCGGCAACACCGACGAGTCCAACGCCCACGTCTACCAGGTCGCGTCCTACCGTGGCCGCGAGGGCTTCGGCGGGATCGAGAAGTGCTTCTGGAACACCGCGATCGGCGTCGACGCCGCGACCTTCACCCCGGGCGGCGGCGTCTCGTGCACCCTCAGCGCCAAGGCCTCGGCCAGCTCGGCCGCCTGGGCCGACGGCCAGACCCCGGAAGGTCAGCTCTGGCCCTACGTCGACTTCTCGGTCCAGGTCGTCAGCGACGGCGCGCTGGTCTGCGCCAACCACCCCCTCGACGTCGACGGCTCCGGGGTCGCGACGGCCTACGCCCAGCCCGACGCCCGCGAGACCCTCGCCTTCGGCATGAGCTGCGGCGGCTGCTCCGGCGGCCCGTGCCCACCCGAGGAGGCGAGCGGCGTCCCCCTCGCCCCGCTCGCGCCAGCCGGCGTCGGCTACTCGTGGGGGCAGGACGACGCCGGGACCCTCGGCAACGGCGCGCCGACCGGCGACGTGCTGACGCCGGGCCTCCTCGACACGAGCGGCGCGATCCCGGAGGCCTGGGTGGCCTTCTACCCCGGCGGCAACGGCCAGTACGGCTTCGCCTGCGGCCTCGCCCCCGACCACACCGCCTGGTGCTGGGGCAAGAACAACAACGGCCAGCTCGGCGACGGCGCGACCACGACCGACCAGGAGTCGCCGGTCCCGGTCTCCGGCGGGCTCGCCTTCGACAGCCTCAGCGCCGGCGGGCTCCACGCCTGCGGCCTGACCCCGGACGGCGCGGCGTACTGCTGGGGCAGTAACCAATACGGTCAGGCCGGCGACGGCACCTCGGGGACCGGGCCCAACCTGACGCCGGTCGCCGTCTCGACCGCCGAGATCGGCGCCGGAGACCCGCGGCCGACCAGCTACTCCTCCATCTCCGCGTCCCGGGACAGCACCTGCGGTCTGGCCGCGACCCCAGCGTCTCTCGCGGGGACGGTCTGGTGCTGGGGCGGCGGCGGATTCGGCACCCTCGGCGGGGGCGCCACCGCCAACCTCTCAGAGCCGGCGCCGATCGACACCTCGGAGGTCTCCCCCGGCGTCCCGCGGCCGACGACCTGGCGCATGATCGACGCGGGCACCTACAGCGTCTGCGGGATCGCCGAGACGCCGGCCTCGATCGCCGGGACGGCGTGGTGCTGGGGCTGGAACCAGTACTGCATGTTGGGGATCGGCTCGTGCAACGGGGCCGTGATGCCGACGCCCCAGGCGATCGTCGCGACCGGTAGCGACAACGGCGTGCCCCGCCCGGCCACCTATCGGTCGATCAGCGCCGGCGGCGAAGCGAACTGCGCCATCGCCGAGGCCGACGACAGCGCCTGGTGCTGGGGCTACGGCGGCGGCGGCTCGATGGGCGACAACTCCACCGCCAACAACGCCTCGCCCGGCCCCGTGCTCGACACGATCACCCCGGTCCGCTCGATCTCGGCCTCGGGCAACTTCGTCTGCGCCATCGTCGACGACGGCCACGTCAACGCCGGCCACGCCTACTGCTGGGGTTACAACAGCCACGGCGCGACGGGCATCGGCTCGACCACCACCCCCATCCGCACCCCGCGCCACGTCAGCGGCGGCCGCGACCTCGTGTGGCTCGAGGTCAACGCCTACGGCGCCTTCGCCATCGAGGCGCCTTGACCTGGAGGCCGTGATGATGGCCCGGATTCTCGCGTTCCCGCTCGCGGTCCTCCTGATCGGGGCGTGCGTCGACGACCCGCGTGCCGAGCTCCCCGGCGCGCGGGTCGCCGTCGAGATCGCGCCGCTGTCGCTGCCGGGGATCAGCGACGCGACCTACACCCTGGCGCTCACGAACCTCGGCGGGCAGGCTGTCTGGACCCGGACGATCACGAGCGGCGCGTACGGCGACGGCGCCGGCTCGGCCTCGCTCGTCGCCCCGTGCGACGCGGACGCGAGCCCGAACACCCTGACCCTGACCCTCGACGCGCTGGAGGTGGACGGGGTCGCGCTCACCGAGGGGCTCGACTACCTCAGCCCGAGCCGCGACGCCGCGCTGAGCCGACCCGTGATGTGCCTCGAGGGGGTCGACGCGGCGGTGTCCTTCGACCTGACCGTCGCGCGCCCCGCCCGGCAGGGCTTCTTCGACATCGCCGTGGCCTTCGACGACCTGTTCTGCTCGGCGAAGCTGGACTGCCTCGACGACGGCGCCGAGCTGCAGCTCCTCCACGACCCCGAGACCGGCGCGCGGGCGCTGACCGCGGTCTTGGCGTTCTCCTGCACCGCCGGCCCGGGGGGCGGCCCGACCCACCTCTACATGGACGACCTCCAGATCGCGTGCAGCGCGCCCGCCCCGCACACCCTCGTCGTCCCGGTCGGCGGCCCGGCGGGCAACCAGAACCCGCCGTTTCCGCCCGGGCCCGGCGGCGCGCCGAACGACACCGATCTCCTGTATCAGGTGGCGATCTACCGCGGTGAGCAGGGGCTGAGCGGCGTCACCGCCGGCTACTGGCAGATCGCGCTGGGGCTCAACGCCGACGCCTTCCCCAACGTCGGGACCTGCACCCTGACCACCTCGGCGACGGCGTCCGGCGAGCCGCTGACCAACGGCTTCACGCCACCCGGCGGCACCTGGCCGTACGTCGCGTGGGAGGTCGAGCTGGTGAGCGGCGGGGCGCGAGCGTGCGCCAACCACCCGCTCGACGCGTCCGCGGGCGACGTCGAGACGCGCTACCTCAGCGACTCCGAGCAGTTCGGCGTGACCTACGCGCCCGCGAGCGGGACCCTCACCGTCAACGCCCCGTGCGACTGCGACGACGACAACCCATGCACCGAGGACACGTGCGTCCTCGGGGTCTGCGAACACGCGCCGGCGAACGAGGGCTACACCGAGCCGTGCTACGACGGGCCCCCCGGGACCGCCGGGGTCGCGGCCTGCCACTCGGGGACGCGGACGTGCGCCGCCGGCGTCTTCGGCGCGTGCGCGGGGCAGGTCCTGCCGCAGCCCGAGGTGTGCGGCGGCGGGGACGAGGACTGCGACGGGACCTCCGACGACACCGCGCTACCCTACGTGCGCTCGGACTGCACCGACGTGGCGGCCGGCGGGACGGCGAGCGCGAGCTCGTCCTACCCGGGGAGCCCGCCGTCCGCGGCGCTCGATCACTGCTCGGGCAACTCCTGGAACTCCGGCGGCTACGCCGGGTGGTGGCAGGTGTCGCTGCCGAGCCCGACGGTCATCGACGGGCTCAGCGTGCTCCCCGCCGTCGTCCCGCCGGGGAACGTGTACGACACCGTCTACGTGCGCCCGAGCCCGTCCGCCCCCTTCGTCTCCGTGTACGTCCACAGCGGCTACCTCGGCAGCCAGCTCTACCAATGGCAGTTCGCGACCCCGGTCCTGGCGAGCGACATCCGCATCACCACGACGTCGTCTCCGTCCTGGGTCGCCTGGACCGAGATCAGCGCGTTCAGCTGCCCGGACTGACGCCGTCGGCGCGGCGGGTGAGACGCGGCGGTCGCCGATGATCCGCACGGCGCCTGGGTCTTCGCGGGGCTGTCGCGGAGCTGTCACCACGACATCGCGAGAAGTCACGGGGATGTCGCGCACGTCACACGCGGGGGGAGTATAGCGGGCCCGTGTCTCCCTCGGAGGAGGCATCACTCGGACCCGGAGACGCCCGTGACACGCGCGCGACGAACCCTGGTGGCCCTGGCGGCGATGGCCCTGGCCGCGCCGGCCTGTGGCGGTGGCAAGGGCGCCGACCGCGGCGCCATCATCGAGATCGACGGCTCGAGCACCGTCTACCCGATCACCGAGGCGGTGGCCGAGGAGTTCCAGAAGACCGGCGGCGGGCGCGTGACCATCGGCGTCTCGGGCACCGGCGGCGGCTTCAAGAAGTTCTGCGCCGGCGAGACGGCGATCACCGGCGCCTCGCGACCCATCAAGCCGAGCGAGGTCGAGGCCTGCGACAAGGCCGGCGTGAAGTACGTGGAGCTGCCGGTGGCCTACGACGGCATCGCCGTGGTCGTCCACCCGGACAACGCCTTCGTCGACCACCTCACCGTCGCCGAGCTGAAGACCATGTGGGCGCCCGAAGCCCAGAAGACGGTCACGAAGTGGAGCCAGATCCGCGCCGGCTTCCCGGACACCGAGCTCCACCTCTTCGGCCCCGGGGTCGACAGCGGCACCTACGACTACTTCACCAAGGCGATCGTCGGCAAAGAGCACAGCTCGCGCGGCGACTACACCTCGAGCGAGGACGACAACGTCCTGGTGCAGGGCGTCTCCCGCGACACCGGGGCCCTCGGCTTCTTCGGCTTCGCCTACTACATCGAGAACCAGGACAAGCTGAAGGTCGTGCCGATCACCGACGGTGACGCCGCTCCGGTGGCCCCCAGCGTCGAGACCGTCGCCACCGGCAGCTACCAGCCGCTGTCGCGCCCCATCTTCATCTACGTGGCCCTCGAGCAGGCCAAGCGCCCCGAGGTCGCCGCCTTCGTCGACTTCTGGAACGAGCACGGCGGGAAGCTCGCCGCCGAGGTCGGCTACATCCCGCTGCCCGACAAGGCCAAGGCGCTCGTCGCCAAGCGCTTCGCCGCCCGGACCACCGGCTCGGTCTTCGAGGGCAAGGGCGCCACCGTCGGCGTGAGCGTCGAGGAGCTCCTCGAGCGTGAGTAGCTTCACCCTGCCCGAGCCCGCCGCTCGGCGCGCCACCCGACGGGGCTCGCGCCCGGGGCGACGGAGCTCGGCCACGCCGCTCGCCGAGAAGGCCATCGAGTGGTCGCTCCTGGCGTGCGGGTTGGTGTCGATCCTGACGACGCTCGGGATCCTCGCCGTGCTCCTCGTCGAGGCCGTCGGCTTCTTCGAGCAGGTCTCGCTGGCAGACTTCCTCGGCGACACCGAGTGGACGCCGCTCTTCGCCGACAAGCACTTCGGGATCTGGCCGCTCGTCGCCGGGACGTTCCTGACGACCGGCATCGCGACGCTGGTCGCCGTGCCCTTCGGCCTGCTGGCGGCCATCTACCTGTCGGAGTTCGCCCCCCAGCGGGCGCGCCGCGTGCTCAAGCCCGCCCTCGAGGTGCTCGCCGGCGTCCCGACCATCGTCTACGGCTACTTCGCGCTGGTCGTCGTGACCCCGATGCTACAGGAGGTCTTCCCGAGCCTCGCCGGCTTCAACGCGCTGAGCGCCGGGCTGGTCATGGGCATCATGATCATCCCCATGGTGTCGTCGCTCAGCGAGGACGCGCTGCACGCCGTGCCGATGGCGCTCCGCGAGGCCTCCTGGGGCCTCGGCGCCGGGCGGCTCGTGACCATCTTCAAGGTCGTCCTGCCGGCCGCGATGTCCGGCATCGTGGCGTCCATCATCCTGGCCGTCTCCCGAGCGGTCGGCGAGACGATGATCGTCGCCATCGCCGCCGGGCAGCAGCCGCGGCTGACCCTCGACCCGACGGTCCCGGTCGAGACCATGACCTCCTACATCGTGCAGGTGTCGATGGGGGACACCCCAACGGGCACCCTCGAGTATCGGACCATCTTCGCCGTCGGCGTGACGCTCTTCGCGCTGACGCTCCTCATGAACGTCCTCAGCCGGCGCTTCGTGAAGCGCTTCCGCTACGGAGCCTCGCGATGAGCGTCGGCGTCCCCGAGATCCGCGACGGCGCCAGCATCCGGAGGCGCGGGAGGAACCTGGGTGAGCGGGCCTTCGTCGCCCTGAGCCTGCTCGCCATCGCGATCCCGCTGCTCATCCTCGTCGGCCTGGTCGCGCACACGCTGTCCGACGCCCTCGGGCGCATCGACTGGGACTTCATCGTCGGGTACCCGTCGCGGCGCGCGAGCGCGGCCGGGATCCTGCCCGCCCTCGTCGGGAGCCTCTGGCTCATCGGGCTCACGGCCCTCATCGCCCTGCCCCTGGGCGTCGGCGCGGCGGTCTGGCTCGAGGAGTACGGCGGCAGGAGCCGCCTGGCCGGCTTCATCGAGGTCAACATCGCCAACCTCGCCGGCGTCCCGTCGATCATCTACGGGCTCCTGGGGCTCGGCCTCTTCGTCCGCTTCCTCGGCCTCGACCGGAGCGTGCTCGCCGGCGCGCTGACCCTGTCGCTGCTGGTCATGCCCATCGTCATCATGGCGACCCGCGAGGCGCTGCGGACCGTCCCGGGGCACCTCCGCGAGGCCGCCGCCGCCCTCGGCGCGACGCGCTGGCAGGTGATCCGCCAGGTGGTCCTGCCGATGTCCCTGCCCGGCATCCTGACCGGCTCGATCCTGTCGATCTCGCGCGCCATCGGGGAGACGGCGCCGCTCATCGTCGTGGGCGCCCTGACCTACATGACGTTCCTGCCCCAGGACCCCGGCGACCCGTTCACCGCGCTCCCGATCCAGATCTACAACTGGGTCTCGCGCCCGCAGGAGGCCTTCCTGGTCAACGCCGCCGCGGGGATCATGGTCTTGCTGGTGACCATGCTCACGCTCAACAGCGCCGCCATCCTGCTGCGAAACCGCCTCCAGAGGAGGATCCGCCGATGACGCTCGCGACCTCGGCCCCGAGCGCCGCACCCGCCACGGAGCCGCGCCCCAAGCTCATGACCCACGGGCTCGAGGCGTGGTTCGGCGACAACCGCGTGCTGAAGGGCGTCGACATGCCCATCCCCGCGCACCGGGTGACCGCCATCATCGGCCCCTCGGGGTGCGGCAAGTCGACCTTCATCCGCTGCCTCAACCGGATGCACGAGATGGTCCCCGGCGCGCGCATGGCCGGCCGCGTCGAGCTCGACGGGCAGGACGTCTACGGCCCCGACATCGACCCGGTGCTGCTCCGGCGGCGGGTCGGGATGGTCTTTCAGAAGCCGAACCCCTTCCCGACCATGAGCATCCGCGACAACGTGCTCGCCGGGATGAAGCTCTCGCGCCGCAAGCTCGGCAAGAGCGAGGCCGAGGGCGTCGTCGAGTCCGCGCTCCGCGGGGCGGCGCTCTGGGACGAGGTGAAGGACCAGCTGAAGAAGCCCGGGATGGATCTGTCGGGCGGGCAGCAGCAGCGCCTCTGCATCGCGCGCTCGATCGCCGTCGAGCCGGACGTGCTGCTGATGGACGAGCCGTGCTCGGCCCTCGACCCCATCGCGACGGCGCGCATCGAGGACCTCTTGCACGAGCTGAAGGCGCGCTACACGATCGCCATCGTGACCCACAACATGCAGCAGGCGGCGCGGGTCAGCGACCAGACCGCGTTCTTCCTGTCGGGCGAGCTCGTCGAGCTGGCCGAGACCAACACGATCTTCACGTCCCCGGGCGACCGCCGCACCGAGGACTACATCACCGGCAAGTTCGGCTGAGGCCCACGAGCACGATGACCCGCACCCACACCGATCGCGAGTACGAGGCGAAGCTGGAGGACCTGAGGCGGCGCCTCGTGGCGATGTCCGAGCGCGTCGACGGGATGGTCGAGGCGGCCGTCCGCGCCGTGGTCGAGCGCGACGAGGCCCTCGCCCGGGCGACCATGGCCGTCGACCGCGAGGTCGACCGCTGCGAGCTCGAGTGCGACGAGCTGTGTCTCCTGATCCTCGCGCGCTGGCAGCCGATGGCCTCGGATCTCCGATTCATCACCATCGCGCTGAAGATGGTGACCGACCTCGAGCGCATCGGGGACCTCGCCGTCAACATCTGCCAGCGCGCTGTCCGACTGAGCAGCAAGCCGCCGTTCGACTACGCCATCATCCCGAAGATGGGCGAGGCCGTCCGCCAGATGCTCGGCGACGCCGTGCGCGCCTTCGTCTCCGCCGACGCCGAGCTCGCCCGGGCGGTCCTCCGCGCCGACGACGAGGTCGACGAGCACTATCACGAGGTCTTCCGCGCGCTGATGCAGCTCATGCGCGACGACCCGGCGCTCCTCGAGCGCGGCGTCCACGTCCAGTCCGTCGCCAAGTTCCTCGAGCGCATCGGCGACCACGCGACCAATGTGGCCGAGCAGGCCATCTTCCTGGTCGCCGGCAAGGACGTCCGCCACCCCCCGAAGCCCTGAGCCCGCGTCCGACGCTCACTATCCTCTTTGCTCGTTCGGTGTGCGGATGACGCGTCCTGGCATGTCTGCCCGTCCGTAGGTCGGCAGCGGCGCTCCGCGCAACGCCCAGGCGGCGAGGGTGAGCTCGGTGACGAGACCGATGAGGTCCCCGGGGAGCCGTCGACCGTCTCCACCTCCGGCAGCTCGTCGAGGCGCTTCACGGCCCCGCTCCAGGCCGCGCGAGCGGCGGCTCGACGGGCTCGCTCCTCGTCGCGCGCTGCCTTGCTCTCGGGGTCGTTCACCATGGCGGCATCATCAGACCGTGAACGCGACCGCGGTCACAGGAGCGACCGCTGGCGGGCCAGGGCGGCGTCGAAGGCGGCGTGGTCGAAGGGGGCGCCGTCCTCGATCCAGAGGTTCTTCACGGTCAGCTCGCCGTCCTCGACCGCGGGCTCGAAGCGGCCGACGAGGCGGCCGCGGTGGAGCAGCGGGCAGACGTACCAGCCCCAGCGGCGCTTGTCGGCCGGCTTGTAGACCTCCCAGACGTAGTCGAAGCCGAAGGCGTGGCTGACGAGCTTGCGGTCCCACAGGATCGGGTCGAGGGGGCCGAGGATCCGCATCCGGCCGTCGTCTTCGGCCGCCGCCCGGTCCAGCGCGCCGGCCGGCGTCAGGTACTCCCGGCGAGAGCCCTCCACGCGGACGACCTCGAGCGCCCCCTCGGCGACCAGCGCGTCGGGCAGGGGCCCCGTCCGGACGTCCTTCAGCATCGACCAGTGGGCGCCGCTCGCCCGGGACAGGAGCCCGGCGGCCTCGACCCGCTCGAGGAGCGCCCAGCGGGCGAAGCTGTCTGGCGCCCTCACGTCCGCCGTCGGGAGCGCGCGGCCCGGGAGGTCGTAGAGCTTGCCCCGGCTCGTCCGTCCGGCGACGACCACCTGACACCGCGTCCAGAGCACCTCGAGCGCCATCGTCGTGGCCTTCGCCGTGCCCTTCCAGCCGCTCCAGTCGATGGCCTCCACCGCCCCGTGGTCCGACAGCTCGGCCGGCGTCGCCGCGCGCCCCAGCTCCTCGAGCTCGCGCAGGACCCGCGCCACCACCCCGGCCGGCAGCCGCTTCTGGCGCTCGTGGAGCCGCCACCACGGCGTCTCGGCGGCCTGGTCGCGGTAGGCGGGGAACGCCGACGCCGGCAGCAGGCACCGCTCCTTGGCGAAGTGCTCGAAGGCGTGGCCCGGGAGCAGCGCGTCGTAGACCGCGCCGCGCGCGAGCCCGTCGACCCGGGCCTGCATCACCAGATCCGCGTTGGTCCCGATGACGTCGAGCGGGTCGAGCTGCACGCAGCGCCGCTCGCGCAGGACCCGCCGCGCCCCGGCGGCCCCGCGCTCGGGGACGACGCTCCGGAGCCCCTGGTGGTCGACCAGGAAGCGCGCCGCCTCGGCGGCGGTCAGGGCTCTTGGCGCCGGGATCTTCAGATCTCCGGGAGCTCGGCCGGCGCCGGCAGGCTCGCCAGGTCGTCGACCTCGCGGAGCTGCACCACGTAGACGCGCTCCTCGTCGCCGGGCTTGCGCTGCAGCGCCGTCACGACGACGGCGAAGAGCCCGTTGGGGACGTCGACCCACTGGGCCGGATCGGCGTACTCGAGCTTGTCCTGGAAGTGGTTTCCGCTCGCGAGCGCCCCGCCCCCCAGGAACAGCCGCCCGTGGCGGACCTCCAGGCGGAAGCTGACGCTCTCCTGCCGGAACGGCTCCTCGTCCTCGGTCAGCTCGCCCCCGGTCAGGCGCACGCGCACCGCCTCGCCCGCCGGCGAGCGCACGCCGACGAGGTCGCCCAGGGCCAGGTGGGCCGGGATGTCGACCGGGACGACCGCGCCGTCGAGGTCGGGCGAGAGGTCGGCCGGGTGGAAGAGCGCCCAGCCCTCCTCGTCCGCGACCGCTCGCATGGAGCGGTCGGGCATGACCGTCGTGCGCCGGGTCAACGCCTGGACGCGCACGGCCTCGCGGCGCCGGGCCGGGTCGAGGCCGACCTGGAGGCTGTCGAGGTTGGACATCACCGCCGGGCCGATGCGCTCGGGGTGGTCGAAGAGGTCGATGCGCTCGTCGGCGCTGAGCCGCCAGCCCAGCGACGTCGCCCACTGCCCGAGCGGGGCGTTCGGGAGCAGCTCGAAGGCGTCGAGCCAGTGCTGCGGCCAGTGGTTGTCCGCCGCCGCCAGGGTCGCGAGCTGGGCGACGAGCCGCTCGCCCGGGGCCTCGAGCTCCTCGTCCCGCGGCGGGTGGGTGACGGCCGTGACCGTGGGGATCCGCTTGTGGGTGATGGTGTCGCGGTCGAGGGTGACCCGAGCGACGCCCACGAGGAGGTAGCGCTGGGAGGCGCCGAGCCCCTCGGGGTCCCACTCGGGCGGGAAGGGGCGGACCTCCTCGACCCGGGCGAGGACGGCTTGGGGGTGGACCGGCTCGCGGGCCCTGATCTGAAAACCGACGACCAGCTCGCCGCCGATCCCGACGTCGTCGAGCGCCTCGGCCGCGCCGACGCCCAGGTTTCCACCACCGACCCCAGGCGTCCATAGCGTCGCGCCCGGGTGCAGCGTAGCGTGCCGCAACCGGCACAGCCGGAAGGTGCTCTCGCCCGCTTCCCGGCGCCGGTCGGGCCTCAACAACCTCCGAAGCCGCTCCAGCATCCGTCGACCACCACCTGCGAGGCTCAGAATGCCGAGTGTCAGACCTCCCCCCCTCCGCTGTCAACCAAGACCGCTCGCCCGACCGAACGAGCACCCGCTCGGTGACCGCCCCGGCGTCACACTTCTGCGCGCTCGCGGCTCCTGGGTAGCGGGGCCGCCGCCGGCTGACGACCGACGCGCAGGCCGCCCCACGACGACACGCTGACAGGACCCGCCGAGCCGCGGCGCTCGGCGGACGCGCCCGGGACCGCGGGCCGCGAAGGAGTTGGGCCGATGGAGAGCCCCTGGGAGAGCTGGATCCGACCCGTGCTGCTGATCGTGGTCGCGGCCGCCGTCGGCGCGGGGTGGTACTTCGACCTCATCCCCGATGTCTTTGCCGGCGTCGCCCTCGGCGTCGCCGCGCTCGTAGGCGCCAGCGTCGTGGTCTGGCTGCAGGTCCGCCACGCGGCCGCCAGCCCGCGCCTGAAGGCCCTCGGCGGGATCGCCATCGTCGCCGCGGCGGCCGTCGCGCTGTGGTCCCCGTGGTCGATCCTCGGCCCCGGCGGCCAGATCGCCAGCGCCGACGTCGGCGTCGACGCGCCCACCCTCGCCGTCCCGCCCACCGGCGATGGCGCCGCCCCGTACCGCGTCTACTTCCACGGCGCCCCCGCCTACGGCAGCACCAGCACGTCGGTGAACCTCGAGCTCGACGGGCTCCCGGGCGGCGAGCCGCTCCGCCGCGTGGGGCGCCTCGACACCCAGAAGAGCAAGAGCGAGCGCGGCTCCCGCGAGGTCAAGCGCCGCGACCTCGTGTGGCCGGTCACCGCCGACCTGTCCCGGGGCGGGCGGGTCATCGTGCACGAGACCGAGGCCGCGACGCTCTCGTGGCCGGTCCACGTCGAGGTCCGCCACGCGCCGCCGTCGCCGGTCCTTCCCGCGGTCGCGGGCGGGGTGATCCTGCTCTTCGCCCTCGGCATCGAGGCGACCAACCGCCGCCGCGAGCGCTCGTGGCTGTCGACCCTGGCCGCCGGGACCCCGATCTTCACGGTGCTGTTCGGCGTCTGGTTCGCCCCGGGCCACCTCACCGCCGCGGTCTTCGGCGCGGCCCTCGTCGCCGCGCTCGGCGGGACACTCCTGAGCTACACCCTCCTGCCGCTGTTCCGGATGAAGCTCGCCCCGCCTCCGCCGGCGCCCGCCGACGCCTGACGCGCCCCGCGCCTCGCCGCTCGTGACGCGCCGCGTCACGCGAGAGGTGTTCGCTTCTCGCCACCGGGCCTCGGGGTGTGTTACACGCGCGCCACTCCCCAACTTCTCGGGACACGAGGGACGTTATGAGGCTCGGGACTTCGTGGCTGCTGGCTTTCGCGTTGGCGCTGACGTTCACGGCGTGTGACGACGCCGGGACCACCCCCGTCGACGGGGAGGAGACCAACCCGCTCCTCGACCCGGGCGCGTCCGAGGGCAAGGCGGACACGGGCTACTACAACCCCGACGGCGTCGAGGTCGAGGTCGACATCGAGGCCGACATCGAGGCGTCGAGCTACCAGAAGGCCACCGGCCCCGCCATCCTCGGCCAGTACGCGATGACGTACTTCCGCAACACCGGCTCGATGTACCTCGAGTCCCTCGCCGAGCAGGGCTCGTCCCGCGAGCGCGTCGAGTGGCTCGTCGACGGCGAGTGGATCGCCGCCGGGGACGTCGGCTCGATCTCGGGCGACAAGCTCACCCACTTCCGAATCCGCGGCATCAACGCGGTCCTGCTGCACCGCTACGCCGACGGCGTCGAGGTCGGCGCGACCTTCGAGGCCCCGGTGCCCGTGGCGCCGTTCTCGATCTACGCCGACGCCGGCAAGTCCTGCGCCGACGACGACGGCCACATCGGCGTCTCCCAGTCGGTCTACTGGTACGTCTGGAACCCCGACCGGGCCGGCTGCAGCGCGCGCCTCCAGCAGATGAAGGTCACCGTCAGCAAGCTCCTGCCCCCCGCGGTCACCTACCCCGAGTACGACCGGCTCGTCGCCGACGGCGTGGTCTCGATGGTCATCCTCTTCGGTCAGATCGGCGACGGCCCCATCGACGAGTCCGAGGCCGGCGTCCGCAACATGAAGCGGTTCGGCAACTGGCTGACCCAGGCGGCCTTCAAGGAGATCGAGAGCCCGCCGGTCGGGCGGCGCTTCGAGAAGATCGTCGGCGAGGTCGTCGTGCAGGTCGACCTCTACGGGCCGACCGACTTCTCGGGCCTGTCGGACTACGCCCACCTCGACAACTTCCAGCGCGCCATCGGCGAGCACGAGATCGTCGCCTACGACGGCCACAGCATGCTCGGCGCGAGCGACTTCTGGACCCGCCCGGACTACCCGGACTTCTACCAGATCTACCTCTACGGCGGCTGCCTCGGCTACGAGTACTACGTGGCGCCGATCCTCAGCGGCAAGGGCGGCGGCTGGGAGCAGCTCGACGTGATGTCCTCGGTCATCGAGGTGTCGGCTCCGGCGAACGACTACGCCGGGCCGTTCCTCGGCAAGCTCCTCGTGGCCCTCGACAACGGCTACCGCGTCTCCTGGAAGGACATCCTCGGCGCCGTCCGGTCGCGGGTCGGCGACTCGACCTTCGGGATGAGCGGGGTCACCGAGAACTGCTTCTCCCCCGGCGGAGGCTCGCTCTGCGGCGGCGACCCGGTCGTCGACCCCGACCTCCACACCTGGGACGCCACCCCGGACCTCGCCATCCCCGACGACGACGAGACCGGCGTCTCCGCCCGCATCACCGTCGACGACGACCTGACCATCGACACCCTGAGCGTGCACCTCGACATCCCCCACACCTACGTCGGCGACCTGTACGTGGTCCTCGAGAAGGACGGCGTCGAGGTCGTGGTCTGGGACCGTGACGGCGCCAACGGGCGGGACCTCGACGAGGTCGTCCGGGTCGACGGCTTCGCCGGGACGAGCACGCGCGGGACCTGGACCCTGACGGTCAGCGACCGCGCCAGCTACGACACCGGCGTCCTCCGCGCCTGGTCGCTCTCGGCCACCACCCGCTGAGCCTGTAACCGACGACCCGGGCGAGGTCCCGCAGCCGCCCTGATGGCGCGCTCACGCGGCGTTCGTCTGCGTCTGCGGTGACAAAGCTCGCCCGTGCCTCGGGTGACATCGCCGCGGCGCGGATGCCACCATGGGCCTCGGCCGGGATGCGCGCAGAGCGGTGCGCAGACCGAGGAGGGTGGCTTGATACGGACGTTGCGAGTGCTCTTCGTCGAGGACTCCGAGGACGACGTGCTCCTCCTTCGCGAGGAGCTGCGCCGGGCGGGGTACGACGTCGTGCACGCGCAGGTCGAGACCGTGGAGGCCGCGCGGGAGGCGCTCTCGAGCGGCGCGTGGGACATCGTCCTGTGCGAGTACGCCCTGCGCGGCTGGGACGCCCTGGGCGCCCTGGCGCTGGTGCACGAGCTCGGGCTCGACCTGCCGTTCATCATCGTCTCGGGGACCATCCGCGAAGAGGCGGCGGTCCGCGCGCTCAAGGCCGGCGCCCACGACTTCGTGTCCAAAAACCGCCTCGCGCGGTTTCTGCCGGTGGTCGCCCGGGAGCTCAAGGAGGCCGCCGTCCGGCGTGAGCGGCGCCGGACCGAGGCGGCCCTCAAAGAGCAGGAGCGCGTCTATCGGCGGATCGTCGAGACGGCCCACGAGGGGATCTGGATCCTCCACGAGGACGGCCGCACGAGCTACGCCAACCAGAGGATGTCGGAGCTGCTCGGGGTGTCGCCGGACGCGCTGGCGCTGGCGTCGTTCTGGGACTTCGTGGCCGAGGACTCGCGCGAGGCGGCGCGGCTCGAGCTCGAGCAGGCGCCGGCCGAGGTCCCGCGCTCGGTTCGCCTCGTCAGGCGCGACGGGGGCGAGTTCTGGGCGGCGCTGGCGACCAACCGGATCACCGATGACGACGGCGCCCCGCTCGGGATCCTGGTCATGGTCGCCGACATCACCGAGCGGCGCCGCCTGGCCGAGCAGCTCATGACCTCGGACCGGATGGCGTCGGTCGGGATCCTCGCCGCCGGCGTCGCCCACGAGATCAACAACCCCCTGACCGCCGCCCTGTGGAACCTCGGCGCCGCCCAGCGCGACCTCGCGGCGCTCGCCCCGCTGGTCGGGGACCTGCCGCACTTCGCGACCCTGTCCGAGGGGCTCCGGGACACGGCCGAGGCGGCTGAGCGGGTACGCGACATCGCCCGCGACCTCAAGATCTTCTCGCGCGCCGCGGACGACGTCGCCGAGCCGGTGGACCTCGTCGAGGTCATCGAGTCGTCGGCGCGGATGGCGCGCACCGAGATCCGCCACCGCGCGACGGTGGTCAACGCGCTCGAGCGGGTCCCGAAGGTCCTCGCGAACGAGTCGCGCCTCGGTCAGGTGTTCTTGAACCTCATCGTCAACGCCGCCCAGGCGATCGACGAGGGGCACGCCGGGGCCAACGAGATCGTGCTCGCCACCGGCGTGGCGAAGCCGGGCTGGGTCTACGCCGAGGTGCGCGACACCGGCGGCGGGATGCCCCCGGCGGTGCTCGAGCGGCTGTTCACGCCGTTCTTCACCACCAAGCCGCCCGGTGTGGGGACCGGGCTCGGGCTCTCGATCTGCCACCGCATCGTGACGGCCCTCGGGGGCGAGATCAGCGCCACCAGCGCCGTCGGCGTCGGCAGCACGTTCAGGGTGGTGCTCCCGGCGGCCGAGGTGCCGACCTCGGTCTCCGACGCGGTGGTGACGGCCTCGCCGATGCCGACCCGGCGCGGGCGCGTGCTGATCGTCGACGACGAGGCGATCATCCTCAAGACGCTGACCCGCATCATCTCCTTCGAGCACGACGTCGAGGCCTTCGAGCGCGCGGCCCCGGCCCTCGAGAAGATCCGCGGCGGCGAGCGCTTCGACGTCATCGTCAGCGACCTCATGATGCCGGAGATGACCGGCTTCGACCTGCACGGGGCGCTCAGCGAGGAGGCCCCGGATCAGGCCGCGCGGATGGTCTTCCTGACGGGCGGCGCCTTCACCCAGCGCGCCCGCGAGTTCCTCGACGCGGTCGACAACGTCCGCTTCGAGAAGCCCTTCAACCCCGCGCAGCTCCTCGACCTGGTCAACGCCCGCGTCGGCTGACCTCCGATCACCCCCAGTCAGTAGTTGTGGGCCCAGACGCCGGCGGCGAAGAGGGTGTGGCTCGGGCTGACGGTCAGGTCGTAGACGATGACCGGGCCGGGCTCGTGGCTGACGGCCGCGAGGGCGACGGGCACGAGGCCGCCGTCGCCGCGGGTGGCGACCGCCTCGCCGACGCGGAGGTCGCCGGCCGGCACGAAGCCGCGAGAGACGCTGTAGAGCGGGTGGTTCGGGGTCGCGCGGAGGACGCGGCCGTCGGTGAAGGTCAGGGCGAGGACCTCGGCGACGGCGCGCTCCTTCTTGCGGACGACGCGCCCGGAGACCTCGCCGGCGGCGGCGTCGAGAGACCAGGAGACGACCGCGTCGCCGACCGCGACGGCGGCGATGGGGCGCGGCCCGTCCGGGGTCGCGACCAGGGTCTCGCCGGTGAAGCACGGCCCCTCGCCGGTCTCGTCGTACCAGCCGCCGTCGCTCCCGAGCCAGCGGTAGCGCGTCTTGTCGTCGAACTCCCCGTGCTCGTGGCTGCGCGTGAACGGCCCGTACAGGCTCTTCAGGTCGCAGTCCTCGGCGCTCGGGCGGTAGCTCCGGTCCTCGTGGGCGGTCATGCACCGCGCCCACGCCTGGGCCGGTGTGGCACCGCGGTAGGTCCACCCGGCGAGCCAGAAGGCGGGCTCGACGTCGCGGCCGATCTCGATGACGTCGGCGCTCCGTTTGCACGCGCACCGCTTCTTGTTGATCCAACGCGAGAGCTTCACCCCCTCCTCGCAGCGCTTCATCGCCTCGGCGCGGGTGGCGCCGTGGCCGTCGACCCCGCAGCTGACGGCGTGGAACCCGGCGGGCAGGCGCACGGCCTCCGGCACCGGCAGCGGGGCGCGCGACGGCGGGTAGCCGGCCGAGGCGGTCCCGGGCGCGGCGATGAGGAGCAGAGTGATGACGGCGCGGAGTGGGTTCATGGCGTGGTCCTCGTGGCGACGGCGGCGCCGCGCAACGTTCGACCCGCGGCGGCGATTCCGGGGGCACGGAACAATGATGCCACGCACCCGCGACTCGTGTAGCTTCCTCGCCATGTCCGAGCAGACCAGCGACGTCGACCTCCTGATGAAGCTCCTCGACCGCGTCCCCGACGCCGACGCCCTCGAGCGCCTCCTCGACGCCGAGAACCTGCTCGCCGTGCTGAAGCACGTTGGGCGCTCGGAGGACGACGTGCGGGCCGCCATCGAGGGCGGCGCACGCCCGGGTGACCTGCTCCTCGAGGTGCTCGACGAGGGTCATCACGCGGACGACCTGCTCACGATCCTGCCGCCACCCGGCGAGGCCCGGCAGGAGACGAAGCCCCGCTCGAGCGCCGCGCGGGCGCCGCGCGAGAAGCGGGAGAAGCGCCCGAAGCGCGAGAAGATCACCTTCGAGAGTCTGGGACTGACGACGCTGAACAAGGTCGGCGGGATCGTGGCCATCGTCGCCATCGTCATCCCGGGGATGATCGTCGGCGGCTTCTTCCCGCTCTGGTACGGCGGCGACCCGGTGCCGTGGTACGTCGTCGCGCTCTCGCTGGGGGCTATCGGCGGAGCGCTCTTCGCCCGCGGGCGGACGCCGATCTGGGTCGGCGCCCTGGGCGGGGCCGCGGCCGCGGTCGGCGGCGTGGCGCTGATCGTGGCGATGACCGCGGACCGCCTCTCGGTCCTCAAGCTCGAGCTCGTGCTCTGGGTGGTCCTCGGGGCCCTGCCCGGCTTCCTCCTCTACCTGCTCCTCGGGCGGCTGACGCGCCGGGCGTCCGACGCGGCGTAGGACAGCGCTCAGCGCGCCGCGGCTGCGGCTGCGGCGGCCCGCGCCTTGAGCCGAGCGCGAGAGCGCGTCATCTCGCTCGGCTCCTCCGGCGCCGGCAGCGGCGACGTGTCGCAGCTCGCCGGGTCGATGTCGTAGTCGAGGCGGTGGTGGGTGCCGGCGACGGTGTCGACGCGGACCTGCAGGTGCTTGATGCAGGGCATCCCCTCGGGCAGCGCGACGGCGAGCTCGCGGTAGCCGCCGGGGATGACGAACCAGCCGGGCACGAAGGCCTCGAGCGGCTCGCCCTCGACCGGAGTGGCGATGAAGGTCAGCCAGCGGGCGCCGAAGGTCACGTTGCCCGCGTTCTCGAGCTTCAGGTCGATGAGCCCGTGGGCGACCTTGGGCGCGGCGAAGGTCGGCACGACGTGGCGCTCGAGGGGCGCCACCGAGACGTCGACCCTCGCGCTCACGGGCTCGCCCCAGCCGCCGCCGTCGGCCCGCTCGGTGCCCTCGAGGGCGACCTCGAACTGCCGCTCCATGTCCGGGGCCCCCTTGGGCGGGGTGTGCACGAGGCGGAGCTTCACCGTCGCCCCCGCCGGGATGTTCAGGACGCTCGGGAAGGGGAAGACCTCCTCGCTCTCGGCGAGGACGCGGCCGCCGGTGGACCCGACCGCCCAGACCCGGGGCATGACGTCGACGACCACGGCGCGCGGCCCATCGTTGGTGACCATGACCGCCGCGCTCTTGTGTTTCGCGTCGAAGGTCACGTGAACCGTGTCGACGGTCAGCGCGGGGGCGGTCGGCGCCTCCGCGGTCCGCTCCTGCGCCGCCGGGGTGTCGGCGCCGGCGAGGGGCGCCGCGGCCAGCGAGACCGCGATCGTCGCCGCCAGGGCGGCCGACGCGCGGAGCTTGGAGAGCCTTCGCATCAGCCCATCGTTCGGCCTGTTCGGGCAAAGCTTGAGGATCACGACGCGCGCTCGCAGATCCTTTTTTCGCCTCGGGCGTAGGGAGGGGGGCTCTCGGAGCACCGAACACCCGACACCGGAGGAACCATGCGGACGACCACCACCGCCGCGCTACTGGCCGCGCTGACCCTGTCGGCGCCCGGCGCCGCCCTCGCGGCGAGCGAACCCGAGCCCGTCGAGCAGCAGCTCTTCGACGCCTGGGTCGGCAAGTACCAGGACATGACCGTCGACCAGCTGGCGAAGGCGCTGCGGATCCCGCTCACGCCGAGCGCCGACCCCAAGCTCCCCTTCGACGTCACCGAGGCCGAGTTCTACGACGACGTCGCCGACGCCCTGAAGCTGTCGCCGGCCGCGCGGGCCCAGCTGGCGCGGGACGGCGTCATCATCGTGCCGCAGTCGCGCCTCTACAGCATGGGGGCGGCGCTCTACGAGATGTACACCAAGGACCTGCCGCTGCTGGTCACGACCGACAGCGTCCTCGACGCGATGCACCGGAGCTTCGACTCCATCCTGGCCGAGCTCGAGGAGACGACCCTGACGCAGAACCTGCGGGAGGCGCTGAGCGACGCGTCCTTCGCGCTGCCGGCGCTGGTGAAGGCGTACCCCGAGGTGCGCGAGGCCGCCGAGGACGTGGACCTCTACCTCACCGTCGCCCTGAACCTGCTGTCCGCCGACCCGGGCCACGGCCGGCTCATGTTCGCGCCGCGCCTCGTGGACGAGGAGCAGGTGAAGGTCCTCCTGAAGAAGGTCGACTCCCTGGTGCTCGAGAACCCCGGCTTCGGGGGCGGCTCGACGAAGATCTACGGGGGGACCCGCGCGGTCGACTGGTCGCAGTTCAAGCCGCGCGGGCACTACTCCCGCTCCGAGCAGCTCCAGCGCTACTTCCGCGCGATGATGTGGCTCGGCCGCGCCGACACCGGCTTCGAGCTGAAGGAGACGCGTCAGGCGCGCGCCGCGGCGCTCCTGACCCAGCTCTTCGTCGAGACCGGCGCCGACAAGAAGGCGCAGCTCCTGCGTGACGTCGTCGACCTGATGGTGGGCCGCTCGGACAACCTCACCCCGGCGCAGCTCGCCCAGGTGATGCGCGAGGAGAAGCTGGCCGAGCCGACGAAGCTCGCCTCCGACAAGGCCATCGAGCGTCTGGTCGAGGCCGTCGCAGCGGCCGGCTTCGGGCAGCAGCGGATCCGCAGCCAGCTCGTCGTCTCGCCGCCGGGGGACGCCAAGAAGGTCGCCCCGCCGGACCTCTTCCAGCTGTTCGGCCAGCGCTTCATCCTCGACAGCTTCGTCCTGTCCAAGGTCGTCTACGACGACATCATCTTCGAGGGCCGCAAGATGAAGCGCCGGATGCCGCTCGGCCTCGACGCGATGGCCGCTCTCGGCAACGACTTCGCCGTCCAGATGCTCATCCCGGAGCTGCGCACGTGGAACTACTCCGCGAACCTGATGGCGCTCCGTGACGTCATCGCCGCCCGCTCGCAGGAGCGCTGGCGCGACAGCCTCTACGACACCTGGCTGGCCGTGCTGCGGACCCTGAACGAGACACCCACCGGCGCCCACGTGCCGGTCGTGATGACCCGCGACGCCTGGAAGCGGAAGACGCTGCAGACGCAGCTCGCGAGCTGGGCACAGCTCCGCCACGACACGATCCTCTACGCCAAGCAGAGCTACACGGCGAGCGTGGGCTGCCTCTACCCGAAGGGCTACGTCGAGCCCTACCCGGCCTTCTACGCCGAGCTGCAGCGCTTCGCGACCGACGCGGCGACGCGCTTCCGGGCGCTGGGCGTCGACGGGCGCTACGCCGGCTACTTCGACAACTTCGGCAAGATCATGGGGACGCTCCGCGGGATGGCCGACAAGGAGCTCGCCGGAAAGCCCTTCAGCTCGGCGGAGGAGACCTTCCTGAAGAGCACCATCGAGCGGCGCATCGAGGGCGGCGGCTACGTGTCGGTCGCGACCTGGGACGGCTGGTACATCTCGCTGGTGTTCCGCTCGCGCGGCGAGGACACGACCGCGGCGGTCGAGTGGAAGCCGACCATCGCCGACGTCCACACCGACCCCGACACCAGCAGCGTCCTCGAGGAGGGCACAGGCAACGTCGACTTCATGATCGCGGTCATCGACAACGACGGCGACCTGGCCGTCCACGTCGGCCCGACGATGAGCTACTACGAGTTCACCCAGCCCGCCTCCGACCGCCTGACCGACGAGCAGTGGACCGGGATGGTCGCGAACCCGAAGACCGCGCCCGCCCGCCCGGCGTGGGTCGCTCCGCTCCTCGTCGCGCAGTAGGAAGACCTGACTGATAGCGGCGCCGCGCCCCTTCCCGAGGGACGCGGCGTCACTCGCCATTCGACCCGGAGACCCGGCGCCCCTGCCGCGAAAGTGCGAGTTCGTGGGGGTGTGATCCGTACCCCGGCGGATTGCTCGGTGAACTGGCTTGCCGCGGAGGCGAGGCGACGCGGCGGGCGAGCCGGTGCGGTGTGATGCGAACACCGGCAGGGGTGGTGCGGCCGGACGCACTGCACGTCCGGCCGCTGCGCCCGTTCAGCGGGTGAGGTTGACGAGGGTTCCGATGACGTGGTCGAGGCGTTGCCTGACCGGCGCGGGGCGTCTGCTTGAGCGGCGCGGGGCGTGGGGGCGTGAGCGGCGCGGGGCGTGAGGGCGTTTGCGTGAGCGGCGCGGCAGGCGTGAGCGTGAGTGTGAGCGGTGCGGCGGGCGTGAGCGTGAGCGGAGCAGTGCGGCGGGCGTGGGCGTGTGCGTGAGCGGTGCGGCGGGGGTGAGCGGTGCGGCGGGCGTGGGCGTGAGCGGTGCGGCGGGCGTGAGCGTGCGGACACTTGGGGCAGGAGGAGATGTGAGGGGGTGCGCGTGGGACTCCTCAGCGTGACCTCGTGCTCCCGCCCCGCAAGGCCAAGCCACGGCTCCGCCGTCCTCGCCGTGCTCGCTCCACTCGCAAACGCCCCCGCGCCGCTCACGCACAAGCTCCCCGCGCCGCTCACGCACAAAGCACAAGCTCCCCGCGCCGCTCACGCAAACGCTCCCCGCGCCGCTCACGCACAAGCTCCCCGCGCCGCTCACGCAAACGCCCCACGCGCCGCTCACGCAAACGCCCCACGCGCCGCTCACGCAAACGCCCCACGCGCCGCTCACGCAAACGCTCCCCGCGCCGCTCACGCACACGCCCCACTCGCCGCTCACGCAAACGCCCCCGCGCCGCTCACGCACAAGCTCCCCGCGCCGCTCACGCACAAGCTCCCCGCGCCGCTCACGCACACGCCCCACGCGCCGCTCACGCACAAGCTCCCCGCGCCGCCTCTTCCAGCGCGCGGGCCGCCTCTTCCCGCGGGCGGGCTGCCGACGGCCTACAGCCCCGACAGCTCGCGCGGCGAGGCGTAGAAGGCGTTGGTGGCCGGGTCGTTGAAGCGCTTGTAGTCGATGGGCCAGGGCTGCAGGCGCGCCTCGCCGTCGGCGTAGTGGACGGTCAGCGCCGTCGGCGTCGCGCGGCGGTAGTTGGAGCGCTTGGGCAGGTCGGCGTTGTCCGCGCCGCCCGCCGAGAACAGCGTGTAGAAGAGCAGCGAGCCGTCGTCGTAGTTGCGCCGGAACCCCTCGTGGACGACCTCGTGGCCGCGGATGACGGTGTGAGCGCCGAGGTTCTCGAAGAAGCCCTGGGCCTGCAGGCGCCCGAAGGTGAAGCGCGCGGTGCGCGTCTTCTGGAGCTTGGCCGGGATGACCGCGGCGTCGCTGGGGTCGCCCCACATGAGGTAGAAGCGCATCGGCCACTTGTTGAGGCTCGAGAGGTCCTCGTAGTGCTGCTTGAAGACGCTGTCGGGCGGCGCGCCGGCGTGCACGAAGCACAGGCGGTCGAAGAGCAGGGTCACGGGGAGCGACTCGAACAGGTCGTAGACCGTGTCGAAGAACGCGTCGCTGGCGATGGGCCGGAGCTCCGTGTACGCCTCGGACGGCCCGACGGCGGGCAGGATCTTGCCGTTCTTGTTGAGGTACCACTCGTGGTTGCCGCGCAGGATGAAGACGTGCTCGGGCGCCGTCAGGTACGTCTCGAGCACCCCGCGCAAGACGCCGTCGTAGCTGTAGATGCCGCGGTCGATGTAGTCGCCGAGGAAGACGAGCAGGGGCTTCGGCAGCTCGTCGGGGCGGCGGTTCCAGGCGGCGAGCTTGGCGAAGAAGCGCGACTGGACCAGAGCCGCCTTGAGGCAGCTGTAGCAGCCGTGCAGGTCGCCGAGCACCGTGATCTCGTAGCGCTCGCCGCGCTGCGGCCGGACGACCCAGGTGTAGCCGTCGAGGAAGCTCTCTCCGGGCGAGAACTGCTGCACCTTCTGCTTGCCGGCCAAGCGCCCCTCCCCGGCGGCGCGGGCGCGCTGGAGGTATTGCATCACCCGCACCGCGCGCTTGCGGTCGATCTCGAGCTGCGCGTCGCGGGTCGCCTTGTCGGCGGAGTAGTGGCGCTCGAGGGGCGCGAGGAACGCCGGCGCACGGCCGCTCGAATCGAGCTGTATGGTGTCCTCGATCCGGACCGGCGGGCGCCGCGCCGCGGACTTGAGGACGATCTCGCCGCGCTCGGCGGCGAGCAGCGACGCGAGGTCGTCGTGGAGGGCCTGCTCGGCCGCGTGGACGTGGCCGTCGGCGCCAATGAGCTCCTGGGCGGCGGCGACGAGCTGCTGCTGCTGCCCCTGATCGAGGGTCTGGAGCACCTCGAAGCAGCGGACCTTCAGGCGTGACAGCACGTAGTCGGCGTTGTCCTCGGCCTGGGCGACGGACTCGGTCGTCATCTCCTCGATCTCGTTGACGATGCGGTCGAGCTCGGCCTCGAAGTGGCCCTGGAGGCGGCTGATCGTCTCCTCGCGCATCGCGGCCGGGGCGGCCGCGAGGAGCTCTCCGTAGCGCTCGTCGAGGGCGCGGCGGATGCCGCGGCGGATGAACTCGCGCTCGGAGTCGTCGAAGTCACCGTCCGCGCAGGCGTAGGTCGCGAGGTAGAGGATGAAGCCGAGCATCTGCTGTCGGGCGATGTCGGGGTCGGAGGCCAGGGTCAGCATGGCGTTTCCCGTCGAGGATCGGAGGGGCTCCCAGGCTGCGCCCGCCCGGGAGCACCGTCAACCGTCGTCATGACGCAGACCGCGGCGGCGCGAGAAAAAACCCCGCGCCCTGGAGAAAGGTCCATGTCCGCGCCGAGACCCGCGCGCCAAGCTGGTCCGTGGGGTCGACGTCTCTGGTGAGAGCCAGCCGGACAGAGAGCAGGTCATGGGCAAGACACTCACGGAGCGAACGAAGACCTCGAGCGAGGTCCAGCCTGAGGTAGAGCGCGAGCCAGGGACCGAGAACGAGCGGGTCCACGAGGAGCTGCGAGCGACCGAGGGGCTCGAGGCGCAGGAGGCCAAGCTGCGGCCGCCAGGTGGAAAGAAGCCGGCGCCCCCGCGGCCCCGTCGCGCTCACCCGGCGCTGCCGGAGAAGAGCCGCACCGCGAACGCCAAGAACGCCAACGCCAAGGTCGCCGAGCGGCTCGACAAGGGCTCGGGCGGGCTCGGCATGATCTCGGACGCCGTGGACGCCGACGCGAAGATCTACGGCGCGAAGGTCGCGGCGCGCGAAGAGGCCATCAAGAAGAACAACAAGCGGACCTTCTTCCAGAAGCTCGCGCGCAAGGGCAAGCAGCGGGTCCCGCCGCCGCCGCCCAAGCGGGACCACGCCGGGGCCAGGGCCCAGCTGGCTCACGCCAGGATGTCGCTGGAGAGCCAGGCCGCGCAGCTGCGCGAGGCGACGACGAAGGCCTCGCCGAAGGTCCTGCCGGTCGCGGCGGGCACCGTCGACAACACCGCCAGCAAGATGCTCGGCAAGGTGAACCTGCCGATCATCGACAACACCCGCGACCTCGCGGTGGGCCTCCGCGAGGGCGACCAGGCGATGCTCGACCGGGTGCTCGCGCGCGGCGGGACGCTGCACTACGAGACCCTCGCCATCCGCAACAAGATCGCGACGAACGCCGAGGCGGTGGTCTTCCAGGCCGACTACCTCGGCATGGCGCCGGTGGCGTACAAGCTCGCGAAGAGCTCGCAGCTCTACGACGACTCGGGCGACGCGCAGGCCAACATGCTCGAGGAGCACAAGACCATGCGTCAGGCGGGCGGCGGCAAGAACACCCTGCGCGCGGGCGGCCGCACCACCAGCGACAACCGCGTCGGCTTCATCATGGAGCTGGCGAAGAAGGGCGACCTCGCCGGCGTGGGCGAGGCGACCCAGTCGCTCCCGCTCGCCGAGCGCCTCGAGGTCTGGAAGCACCTCATGCGCGGCGGCTTCCGCGGGCTCGAGAAGCTCCACGGCGCCGGCTTCGTCCACGGGGACGTGAAGAACCAGAACTTCCTCCTCGGGGACGACCACGAGGCGAAGCTGATGGACTTCGGGACGACCAAGCGCGAAGGCGAGTCCAAGTGGAGCGGGACCTCCGAGTACATGGCGCCCGAGGTCGGAAAGGGCGGCGTCGCCACCAAGGCCGCCGACGTCTGGAGCATGGGCGAGTCGCTCCTGCTGGGCCTGCTCAACATGAACTCCACGACCATCTCCCAGGACGGGAAGAAGGCGGACAGCTCGTTCAAGCAGGAGGTGGTCCGCGAGCAGCACCTCCGGGACGGCAAGTGGCTGACCAAGCTCGAGGGGCGGGTCAAGGGCATGCCCGGCGCGGACGTGTTCATGGACTTCATCAAGAAGACCATGGCGATGGACCCGAAGGACCGGCTGTCGGCCTCGGCCGCGCTGAAGCACGACTTCCTCGCGCTGAAGACCGGCGAGCGCAACAAGGGCAAGGAGAAGCTCGCCGAGCACCTCGCTCGCCAGGGCTGACGGGCTCCGATCGGGGCGGCGCGGTCCGCTCGCCCCGACCCGCGGTCCCGGGCGATGTCGTTCGCCGTGAGGTGGACCGCATCGTCATCGCGGCGCTCGACGCGCGCTCGCGGGCCGTTCGCCCTCGAGCGCCGCGGGGCCCCGAGCGACCGGCGTCCCGCTATTGAACGGTGACGGTGAACTCGACATCCGCCCAGTCCGAGGGAAGGGCGATCGCGGTGTAGAGCACCTGACCTGCGCTGCCGCTCGCCGTGTTGGACAGCGCTCGGCTGATGTCAGCCTTGCCGTCCGCCGAGAGGGTCACGGTGTCGCTGACCTGAATGCCCGGCTGGCCGAAGAGCCGCAGCTCCCTGAGGTTGCTCGAGCGCGCGTAGCCCAGGATGGCGCTGGACCCCGAGTCGTCCAGCTGCTCGACGGTGATGGTCTCGCCGACCCAGCTCGCCGGCACCTGCGCGATGGTGTAGAGCTTGTCGTTGCCGCCGTCGTAGTACGAGATTCGGTCGATGATATCGGCCTGACCGTCCGCAGACAGCCGCACCTTCATGCCCGTCGTGAACGGAGCGTCACCGGTGATGTGGACGCGGTAACGGTAGCTGGAGTCGAGGGTACCCGTCGCGACGACCGGCGCGAAGGGCACGAAGCTCTGAACCGTCTTGGTCTGAGCGTTGTAGACGTGGCGGAAGGTCGTGCGGCTGTCCGACCAGGTGAACTGATTGAGCGCGGGGAGATAGCCGCGATAGACCGTCTCGACCCCGTCGCCACCGTTGACCTCGTGGGTCGTGCAGCTCCGGGTCACGTTTGTCAGCGGTACGTTCCACTCGACGACCGGATAGACGGTCGCGTCCGGAAGCTGGAACCCCTGGTCGCCGAGCGTCAGCTCGGACCTCGAGGCCGTCGCGCTGCCGGTGAGCGTGCACTCGCCCAGCGCCGGGTACGCCTGGTCGTTGAGCCCGAGGCTCACGTTCCAGTAGGCCTTGCCCAAGAGCCCCTCGTTGCCGCGGTAGACGGCCGCGCCGAACAGGAACGCGCCCGGGTTCGCCGACGGATCGACGTCCAGATCCACGTTGCCCTGGCCGCTGACGTCGACGATGACGTCGTCGTCGGGCTGCCCCGTGCAGCTCACGACGGGATCGTTCATGTAGAGATACGTCGTGTTGGCCGTCGGGGAGCTCGTGCAGGCGAAACCGATCACGGCCGTCAGGTCGCGGCCGCCCGTCAGCGGGTTGTGGAGGAGCTCCAGATCATCGTCGGTGCCGGAGCGCACACAATCCAGCTTGGCCGAGCAGAAGATGTCCTGGAAGTTCACCGCGACATCGAAGAACCCCTGCTGAGCCTCGCGCATGATCGTGATGTCGAACGTCACGCTCACGTCGGCGTTCTCGAGACAGTCGACGTTCTGGACCAGGGACCCGGGATCCTCGTATTGGCCGGCCGTCATCAGCACGCCGTTGCCCTCGTAGAGCGCCTCGAGGGTGAGCGTCACGGAGTTCGTGCCGGCGTCGGCGTCGCAGGGGCCGACGTACGAGAGCGAGCCGGACCCGTCACCGTACTGACTCGACGCGACCGAGGTCTTCTCCCAGACGACCTCGCCCGCGCCGTTCGCCGCGTTGGTGACGCGGATCGTGTACTCGGCGTCCGTGACGGAGGCGAGGCTCAGCGGGGCCACCCGAATCTCCACCCGCGGTCCGTCCGCACCTCCCGCCGTCGTGGGGAGCTCATCGGCGCACCCTCCGACGAAGAGGGCGGTGATCCAGACAGAACATACGGCGTTGCGGCGCAGCATCAGGACGCTCTCCGGGTCAATCGAGGCGCTGAGGCGAGCCTCGATGGTCGAGGTTCCGTGCCGATGCTGTTTGTGCATTGCGGCAATTGCAATAATGAATCACCGCGAGAGGAGATGCGGCCTGGGGGCTCCGCTCGAACGGAAGGCCCGAAGAGGCAGGCGCCTCCTGGATGCACGACGTACGCCTCGCAGGGGTGTCGCGGTGGCTCGCTCACGACCCGTCGCGTCGAGCCCGCTCCGACACCGCGGGGTGTTCAGGATCATCCGCGACGACGAGTCGAGGATGCGAGGGTCCATAGAGAGGCGACTCTGCATCCCGGCCAACGGATCCGGCCCCTGTGCAGCCCACCGAGAGCCTGGAAGCGCCCTATCTGTCTGCGCCGTCGTTGCCCCCCTGCGGGCCGCCTCGTGGGTGGTCCTGTCGAGTCACACGCGCGCAGACCTCGACTAGGGAGCCGGCGTTGGGACGTCGGCGGGCTTCGGCAGGAGGGGCTTGGCCAACGCGGGGCAGGACTCGACGCGGCCGGGCTCGGCCTGGAGCCAGGTGATCGCGGCGTCGATGAGCCGCCGCTTGGCGTGGTCCGAGAGCGAGCGGAAGTCGGACAGCTTGCGGCCCTTCCAGCTCTCGGGATCGCGCTCGACGAGGATCGGCGTGAGGAGCCGCTCCCACAGCAGGCAGTCGTCCATCCACGCCGGTGAGGTCTGGGCGACGTCCGCCAGGACCTGCCAGGGATCGAACTCCGTCTCACGCTCGAAGCCCTCGCGCCCCTCGGGGACGGCCTTCGTGAGCGCCGACACGAGGTAGTGGGGATCGAGGACGTCGCGGGACGCGAGCTTCTCCATGGCCTCGCTCAGCAGCTTGGCGCGGTCCTCACAGCCGTTGTGCAGGAGCTGCATGAGCCGGGAGCTGGCGAGGTTCGAGTCGCCGGCGAACAGGATCCGACGCTCGACGGGCGCGACGTGGGTGCACCACGAGGCGCTGACGGCGCCGCGCTGGTCGCCGGTCGTGCCGGCCGGCCACAGCCAGCCGTCGCTCGTGAAGGTCAGCGGCCAGCTCAGCAGACGCAGAGCCTCGGCCGCTTCCGGGCCGTCGACCAGCCGCCCATAGGTCCGGAAGGCCCAGCGGAAGCCGGTGAGGCGCTGAAGGGCCCCGGCGATGCGGTCTCGCATCGGGCCCGCAGGCTCGCCCTTCCAGGCGGCCTCGAGGCGGTCGAGATCCACCTGGTCGGGCATGCGGTCACCGTAGCGCTCGCGGATCTCGAGGGGCTGGTCCGAGGCCTCGAGCGCCACGGTCTGCTCCCGGTAGCGCGCTTCGACCAGCTCCGCTTGGAGCAGGCGCAGCCCCCCGACGGGCTGGCCGTCGCCCGCCCGCTCGAGCCGCGTCTGCACCTCGGCGAGGACCTCGGGCCGCTCCTCGGCGTCGACCGCGAGGGCCAGCGCCGTCGCCTGGCGGTCCGCGCTGTCGACGTCGCTCGTCGCCGCCAGCTCGTCGAGCGCGTCGTCATGGGCACCGCCGCAGGCCGCGGTGGCGAAGGCGAGCACGATAGGGATCAGCAGGTTCTGGCGCACGGGGGCTCCTTCGTTCCGCGAGGCGCAGATCCTCACGCATCGAAGGCCGCCCCGCCACCAACGCCGGTCTGACACCGGGCGCGGCGAGGCTCGACGGCGCGCGAGATCGGACACTCCTGAACGCGGGAGCTGCTGCGGAGCGCCAAGCGCCTCGCGGCGGACGCTCGCTCGTCGCGTGAGGCCTCAGAGCGCTGAACGCGCGGTCGGGAGCCCGTTCGAGGCCCGAAATGCGGCGCGGCCCGCGATCGCTCGCGGGCCGCGCCGGTCGGTGAGATCGCGGAGCCGTCAGTCGAGCGTGAGCTCGCCGTCGAAGGTGACGAGGCGGGGGCCGGACGCGCCGAGCACGACGATGTCGCCGTTCGGCAGTCGGCCGACGTCCTGGGGCAGGTGGAAGGCGCCGAGGAAGTCGTAGTCGCCGCCGCCCCACCAGCTCGCGAGCCGGGTGCCGTCGGCGGCGATGGCCTCGATGCCGCTCACGCTCGAGCCGGTCCAGAAGACGCCGTCGGCGCCACGGGTCAGGCCCTGGGGGCTGTTGATGTTCTGCGAGAGCGCGATGACCTCGCCGTGGCTCATGTCCTGGTCGGCCGCGTCGTCGATGCGGAAGATCTGGTGCGAGCGGATGACCCAGACGCCGTCGTCGTCGGCGTAGATGCCCGACGGGATCGGGTAGCCGTTGTCGGGCATCCCGAGGGCGTCGTCGAAGGCGCCGGCGAGGGTGAAGCGCAGGACGCGGTGGTGGCAGGTGTCAGTGACGTAGACGTGGTGGTCGTTGACCGCGACGGTCCCGGCGTAGCAGATGGCCGCGCCGTCGAAGAGCCCGTCGAGGTCGGCCACGCCGCCGTCGCCGAAGCTGGTGTCGAGGGCCCCGTCGGCGGCGAAGCGGATGAGCGCCTTACCGTCGTAGTCGGCCAGGGCGTAGACCTTCTCGTCGGCGTCGACGGCGAGCGCGCTGGGCCGGCGGTTGTTCGGCAGCGCCGCGAAGACGACCGACGGCTCGTCATCGCCGAGGGCGTCGTAGCGGAGGACGCTGCCGGAGGCGCCCCAGGAGCTGCCGGGGGCCATGTAGACGTGGCCGCTGTCGTCGATGGCCAGAGCCCAGGCGTCGGCGACCGAGTCGGGGTTGCCGTGGTCGGGGATCCACGAGGCGACCGGGCTGATGGCGTTCTCGACGGTGAAGTCGATGGTGTCGGACACGGTGCCGCCGCCGGTCAGGGTGGCGCGGACCTCGACCTGGTGGGCGCCGTCGCTCAGATCGACGGTGCTGAAGACGGCGTTGCTGCCCTCGCTCCAGGCGCCGTCGTCGACGCGGGCGTCGAGCTTGCTGATGGGGAGGTCGCTCCGGAAGCTGCCGCCGAGGGTCAGGACGCCCGAGAGCGCCGTGTTGACGTCGACGAAGTTGTAGCCGGGGCTGAACACGGGCTGGAGCGTATGACGGAAGTCGCTGCCGCCGTTGTTGTCCCAGTACTCGTTGCCCAGGACCTCGTAGCGGATGGCGTAATTGACCTGGTCGGGCAGGGGCATCTGGGCGACGCCCTCGACGCGGAACTCCCAGTCGTCCCCGCTGACCCAGTAGGCCTGCGCCTCGTCCCAGGTGGCCCAGTGGTCGGTCGAGTAGCGGACGGCCACGACCTTGTCGAAGGCGAGGTCGAGGACCCGGACGCGCCCGGTCATGACGACGCCCTTGCCCTCCTCCATGTGGACCTCGGAGGACAGGCGTCGGACGGGCTGCTCGGCGTCGACGGAGTTGTAGATGTAGTAGTTGTTGCCCGGATCCCAGTAGGCCGCGCCGGCCATCCGCGCGAAGGCGGCGACCTCGATCTCGCGCGGGTTCATGTAGCTCGCCATGGTCCCGACCGTGACGTCGACGCCCCACTGCTCCCAGCCGTCCTCGAGGGGCTGCTCGTACACGGCCATCGTGGTCTTGACGCTGGCCCAGCCGTTGTCGGTCCAGAGGATCCCGACCTCCTTGTGGAAGGCGTCGTTACGGACCTTGAGGTCGACCCAGAAGTTGACCTCGTTCACGCAGAAGCCGCTGCAGGCGACGGTCTTGTACCAGTGGCCGGTGTCGATGACCTGGACCGGCGCGTCGTTGAGCGCGGCCGACGCGGTCGTCGGCGTGGTCACCGCCGGGGCGTTCGCGACCGGGGCGGGCTCGGCGGTGTCGCAGGCGGCGAGCGCGAAGGAGAGCAGCGAAGCGCAGAGGAGCAGACGGGTCGTTCTCACGGGGGACCTCGACGTTGACGTTCTCAGGTGGCTCATTGTTGGGGGACGCAGATCTGGCCGTCGTCGCCGCAGGCGGCGCACGACGTAGCGGTGTCGTCCTGTCCGAGGCAGCTCATGGCCACCGGCGGGCCGGCGACGCAGGCGCAGTCGATGCAGGGGCCGGCGCTCTGCCAGGCGCCGCTCTGGGCGCAGACCTCGAGGAGCTGCCCGTCGCCGCAGCGCCAGGCGCCGGGGACGCAGGGGCGGCACGCGACGGCGACCGAGTCGCAGCCGAAGGGGCAGCCCTCTTCGACGAGCTGGCCGCCGACGCAACGCTGGACGGCCGCGTCGCCGAGACAGCGCTCGTCGTCGCTGGAGCAGGCCGCGACGCAGGCGCCGGCCTGGCAGACCTTGGCGTCTTCGCACGCGACCGGCGCGCTCCACGAGGTGCAGCCGTTGTCGTCGGCGACGCAGGTCTCGACCCCGCCGCCGTCGGTGTCGCAGCGGACCTCGTCCTCGGGGCAGTCGACCGAGCAGGTCACGTCGCTCTCGCCGGTGTCGGGGTCGGGCAGCCCGTCCGGCCCGTCGCTCGTGTCGAGCGTGTCGTCGACCGTCGCGGTGTCATCCGAGGACGCGGTGTCTTCGACGACCGTCGTGTCGTCCTCGACGGTCGTGTCGTGAGGCGCCGCGGTGTCGTCGACGACGGTGGTGTCGGCGCCGACGGTGTCCTCGTCGGTGCTCGACGAGTCGCCGCACGCGACGACCACCGCGCTGATCGTGATCATCGCCAGCGCTACCCGGAGCGGGCCCGCAACTCCTCGCATCCTGAGCCTCCTGGCCGCTTCGGCCGGCTCGTGAGACGCCGCGACGAACGGCGTAACTCAACGTCGAGTAACTAGCGAGGGCGAGGGTGTCGTGTCAAGGAATTCCGGGCGAGCTCGGCGCCTGCGACGGGGTGTCGCTCAGTCGCCGTGGACGACCGGCGAAGCGTGGGTGAAGCGGGTGTGCTCGGTCGCGTCGGCGGCGGTATAGACGATGGTCACCGGGCCGGTCAGATCGAGCGCGGCGTCGGCGCAGACCGGGCCGTCCGCGTCGCTCACCGGGATGTCCCAGGTGAAGACGGGGTAGCTGTCGCCGGCGAAGACGGTCCCGTCCGCCGGCAGCGGCGGGTAGCGGTACGCTTCGTCGTCGGGGACCGCGATCGCGCGGAGCTCCAGCGCGCAGGTCTCACCGGCCGGGATCCGCGACGCCAGCTCGGGGGCGAACCGCCAGGTGGCGTGGGCTCCGTCCTCGCCAACGACGGCGCCGACGTCCCCGGCCGTGGGATCGAGGCGCGCGACGACCTCGTCGTCGCAGCGGAGGACGGCGTCGCTCGTGAAGAGGCGCGGCGCGGCTTGTCCGTCGGCCCTGCACGTCAGGTTCATGGCGTCGCGCTCGCCGTCGGCTCCGCAGGACCAGCCTGCGTCGCAGCGCAGGCCGGCGATCTCGGCGTGGAGCCCGTCGTCGTCGCGCGCGGCGCCGGCCAGCGTCAGATGGAACTCGACGAAGACGGCCTGATTGAGGATGCACGTGACATCCCGACGCAGCGTCGGTGGCGTCCAGACCTCGACGGGCTCGTCGGGCACGTCGTCGCCGAAGCCCCACCACTGGGGTGTCGCGAACGTCTTCTCGTAGGCGCCGATGAAGGTCACCTCGATGTGGTTGACCCGCTGGCCGTCGTCGGCGAAGCACGGGCCGGTGTAAGACGCGTTTCCAGCCCCGTCGCCATAGTCCGTAGAGCGCGCGCGCTGCTCCCAGACGGTCGGATACTCCGGGTCATCGAGCCGCACCGCGAGGTCCCAGACCGCGTCCTTCAGCGTGCCGCCATCGAGGCCCATCGCGACGTCGAAGAAGCCCTGCTCCGCGGGGCGAGTCACGCTGAGCGTCGCGAAGGACAGCGTCAGCTCCGTCGGCACCGCGAGCCCGGCGACGCAGCGTAGATCCCCGTTCACGACCGGTTCGGTCATCCCCTCGAGCGCCCCGTCGGGGGCCGGGCTCAGCACGTCCCCGAGGCTCTCCGGTGCGTCCGCGTAGGCGCCGACGACCTCGGCGCGGATCTCATACGGGTAGCTCCGGCTCTCGCACGGGACGGTCAGCGTCAGGGTGTCCCCCGGCGACGCGATCAGGCGCTCCCGGGTCCAGCCGTACGCGCGATGCTCCGCCGGTCCACCGAGGACGTCGACCACCAGCGTCGCAGCCCCGGTGAGGTCGCTCTCGACCAGCACTTCGACCTCGAAGGTCCCGCGGAGCCGCGAGTCGATATCGAACTCGGTGGGGGCGTCACTCGTGTCGCAGCCGAGCGCCGCCATCGCCATCGTGATGAGAATTGCAAACCGCCGCATGGGAGCCTCCGGGAGTCGTGCGCACTGCACCATGAAACCACATCTGGGCCCCACGATGCACGGATTTCCCGGCTGCGCTCCAGCGACGGGAGGCGACGGGTTCACCGAAGCCGCGCCGACTCGGCTGATCGAGGACGGGTGGCTGCGGCGCGGCTCGCGCGGCTCGCGAAGCCACACGAAAAACGGCGGAAAAACTGGCCGCTTAGTTGACAGCCCAGAGGCGAAATTCTCGTTCGGCGAGGTCGGGTCGGTCAGATCGGCCAGGGTGGGTGCTGGCGGGCCGCTGGTGGGCTTGATCGGCGAAAATCGCCTCGCGAGGTGGGTTGAGCGTCGAAAACCGCCTGAGGGGGCCGCCCTGAGGACGCGCAAACCCCCATGGTATAAGGGTCGCGTGGATACGCAGGACCCACACGCGAGCCCTCCGGCCTGGCTCGTCGATATCGACCAACGCCTCGTCGCGCTGTCCCGCTCGGCGGGGGCGCTGCGGTTGGCGGTCGGCGACGCGCTCCGACTGCTGCGTGAGACCGGTGGGTATCTCGAGCTCGGGTTCTCGTCAGTCGGCGCGTACGGCTTCGAGCGTATCGGGCGGAAGCCGCGCTGGGTCGACGAGTCGGCGCGGGTCTCCGAACGATTGACCGGACTGCCCGGTCTGCGCGGCGCGCTGAAGCGAGGCGAGCTCGGCTGGTCGATGGTGGAGCTCCTGGCCCGCGAGGCGACCCCGGAGACCGAGACCCAGCTCATCGCCGAGGCGCGAGGGATGACCGTCCGGGCGATGCGTGAACGGCTCGCGGGCCGGGCCGGCGACGACGAGGTCGGGACGACGACGCCCGAGGACGAGCAGAGGACGCTGCAGGTCAGCGTCGACAGCGTGACGGCCTGGGCCTTCGAGGCGACTCGGAGCCTGTTGCGGACGCGCTTCGGCGTCACCAGTGACGACGCGATGGTCGAGGCGCTGCTCGCCGAGGCGATGTCGACGCTCCTGGCTCGACACCCGGAGCTGACGTGTCGGCTGGACAGCGCGACTCGGGCCGAGGCGTGGGACCAGCGCCGCGAGCTGGAGCGCCGATTGACCGAGCTGCTCGCTGAAGACGGATTCTCGGGACAGGGCGATGACCCAGGTCTGACCGACCTGATCGCCGGTTTCGTCGAAGACGTCGAGGCCGGCGAGCTGCCGCGGACGCCGGTCGCGCTCGACGCGCACCTCCGCGAGCTGAGCGCGCGGCTTCAGACCCGGGACCGCCGGCTCGGCGAGCTGGCCTGCGAGGTGTGGGGCTGCTCGGGGTGGCGCCAGCTGGGGTACGCGAGCGCGGCGCAGTACGCGAACGAGCGGCTCGGGTGTTCGCTGGCGTCCGTCAAAGCCCGGATGACCCTGGCACGGCGGTGCAAGCGGCTCGTGCCCGAGGTCGCGCTGGCGCTCGACGATGGAGACATCGGCTACGAGGCGGCGCGGCTGGTCGCGCGGGTCGCTGACAGGGAAACGGTCTACGCCTGGCTCGACCGGGCGGCGACGCGGACGACCAAGCATCTGCGCGAAGAGGTCGAGATCGTCGAGGCGGTGGCTCGGGCCGAGGGGATGACGGCTGTCGGCTGCGAGCCCCCGGACGCGTCGCTGGTCGCGGAGTTCCAGGACCTCGAGCGCGGGATGCTCGACGGGACCGTCGCCGAGCTGGTCGTCAATGGCGGCCGGCTCTCGGGGCCGAGCCAGATGTCCGTCACGGCTGATGGCGAGGCGAGCCAGATATCCGTCACGGACGATGGTCGCGGGCGTTGGGCAGGGATGGTCCCGCTACGGATGCGCCTTCGGGGCGAGACGGTCGGCTTCTGGCGCGATGTCCTGCGGCTCTTCGAGGCCTCGGGAGAGGTCGGGAGCTTCGTCGACTTCCTGATTCGGGCCTTCTGGAGCGTCTGGCTCCGCCGAGACCCCGAGCGCGTGGCCTATCAGGTCCGCTGCGCCTCACCGGTCTGCTCGAATCGGGACCTCACACCGCATCACCTGAAGTTCCGCGGCCACGGCGGCGGCGAGGAGCGCTCCAATCTGGCGGGGCTCTGCGTGACCTGCCACTTGGAAATTCTACACCTGGGCCGCATGACGGCCGCGCCCCCAGCCCACGACATCCACTGGAAGCTGGGTCGCGAGGGCTTCCTCGCGGTCCACGGCCGCGAGCTCGTCCGATGACCATTCGGAGTGTGGGCGTCCCGCCCGCACCAGCCTGCTCGGAGTCGGGGCTGAACACGCGCTGTGGAGATGACGTCGGTGACGCCCCTGTGGACAACCCGCTCGCCCGGGGGGCTCGCGGCTTCCCCACGAGGGGCTTGGATAACTCCGCTCGCCCGGGGGGCTCGCGGAGTTACCCACACCGACTTGGAGAACCCCGCTCGCCTGGGGGCTCGCAGGGTTCCCCACATCCCCACGAGCGCCAACGACGGCTGTTCTTTTCGTTGGGGGGACACTGGAAAAGACGGGCGCGATGCGCTTGGACGTGTGAGCGCGCTGTGGAGATGACGTCGGTGACGCCCGGGGGGCTCGCGGGTTCCCCACATCCCCACGAGCGCCAACGACAGCTGTTTTCCTTGTTGGGGGGAGCGCGATGCACTTGGACGTGCGAGCGCGCTGTGGAGATGACGTCGGTGACGCCCCTGTGGACAACCCGCTCGCCCGGGGGGCTCGCGGCTTCCCCACGAGGGGCTTGGATAACTCCGCTCGCCCGGGGGGCTCGCGGAGTTACCCACACCGACTTGGAGAACCCCGCTCGCCTGGGGGCTCGCAGGGTTCCCCACATCCCCACGAGCGCCAACGGCGGCTGCTTTACTTCGTTGGGGGGACGCTGGAAAGGATGGGCGCGACGCACTCGGACGTATGAGCGCGCTGTGGAGATGACGTCGGTGACGCCCCTGTGGACAACCCGCTCGCCCGGGGGGCTCGCGGGTTCCCCACGAGGGGCTTGGATAACTCCACTCGCCCGGGGGGCTCACGGAGTTACCCACACCGACTTGGAGAACCCGCTCGCCCGGGGGGCTCGGGGTTCCCCACATCCCCACGAGCGCCAACGACGGCTGTTCTTTTCGTTGGGGGGACACTGGAAAGGACGGGCGCGATGCGCTTGGACGTGTGAGCGCGCTGTGGAGATGACGTCGGTGACGCCCGGGGGGCTCGCGGGTTCCCCACATCCCCACGAGCGCCAACGACGGCTGTTCTTCTGTCGAGGGGATGCTGGAGAGGATCGGCGCGACGTACTCGGCCGCGCCGCTTCAGCAGCCGGGCCGGCAGACGCCATCGCAGTATCCCGAGCACTGGGCGTCGTCGGTACAGGCCGTGCCGTCGTCGAGGAGGGGGCGGCAGACGCCGTCGACGCAGCCGAAGCCGGTGGCGCAGCCGGCGATGACGGCGTCGCCGCAGAGGGAGCCGTCGCGGCCGTCGCCGACAGAAGCGCAGGTCCCGTCGATGCAGGCCAGGCGGTCGAGGGCGCTGCAGACGGTGTCCGAGGTCGAGAGCGCCGGGGTGCAGGCGGCGCCGGCGTCGAGGACCGTGACCGGACGGCAGACAGGGTCGCCGTCGTCGACCGGGAGGCAGATGTCGCCTTGCTCGGCGCACAGGTCTTCGCCCGGGTCGCAAGGGGCGCCGCGCGGGGTGCGGGCGACGCAGGTGCGGGGGGCGTCGACCGTGCTCGCGTTGTCGCAGAAGTAGCCGTCGGGGCAGGCGGTCAGCGCCTTATGGTCGAGGTCGCCGAGCTCGCCGCAGGCGGCTCCGGGCTCGGCGACCGCCCAGGTGAGCGGCGCGCAGGCGCCGACCGAGCACGCCGCGGGACCGGCGGCCGTCGAGCACGCCTCGTCGAAGCTGCACTGCTCGCCGATCGCGACTCGGGCGGCGCAGGTCCCCGGACATTGGCGGCCGGGCGCGTTGTCGCAGTAGGCGTCGCCGGCGCACTCGGCGTCGGTGTCGCAGGTGCCGCCGATCGCGACGGTCCCGGTGAAGACCTCCCGGCAAGGGGCGAGGTTCTCGAAGGTCCACTCCTCGCAGTGCTCGCGGAACTCGGTCAGACAGCGCTGTCCAGCGGCCGCGTCGAACGTCACGGCGCCGTCGGCCACGAGCCTCGCGTAGCCGACCCGCGCGCGCCTGGCCGAGGTGACCCAGTCCCGGCACCCCGCGGGCGAGGCGAGCACCATCGCCTGGAAGGTCGCCTGGGAGTTTCGCGCCATCGGGCACTCGGCGAGGTTCTCGCACCCGGCGACGGCGAGCTCCGTGAGGAAGTCGTCGACCTCGCCGACGGCCGGCTCGGCGTCACCGTCACTCCCACACGCGGCCAGCGCCGCCGTCACAGCGATCAGAAACGAAGACGTTCGCCCCACGAGAGCCTCCTGAGCCGCGCTACACCCGACCATGAAACCACAGGTCGAGTCGACCCGCGACCCGAAGCTGGCAGAGCCGATCGGTGGCCGTCTTCAACGCGCTCGAGACCTCGGTCGTCCTGCGGCGGGCCGTCGGTGACGACGCCGAGGGCCGCCGGCCGCCCGCTGCTCTGCACGGGCGACGACTTCCCGCAGACCGACCTCGACCTCGTCGCCTGGTGACGAACGAAGACTATCCCTCTGCGACGAGACGGAGCCCGATGACCGGGCGCGCGGCGGGCTCGTCGAGACCGGCCTGGGACGACCGCATGGCCGTCAGCAAGAGGTGCCACTCGCCGGTCTCCTGCCAGGGGTAGAGCTCGCCCGCGCCGCCGCGGATCGCCCGCGGACCGTCGCCGGTGACCGGGGAGCCGTCGGTGGGCGCCCCGTCGTAGCTGGGCCGCCACTGATCGGCGCAGATCTCGGCCCGGTCGCCGAAGCCCCACAGCCCGAAGCGGTTGGCGGCGTCCGCCTTCAGCGCTCGGCTCTCGCGGAACCAGGCCGCGTCGGGCAGCGCGTCGCCGCGCCAGGTCAGCTGCGACCCCTGCCCTCCCCGGGCCGCGTACTCCCACTCCGACTCGGTCGGCAGCCGGTAGGGGCCCCGGGTCAGCCAGCGCATCAGCTTCCGCGCGTCCATCCGCTCGCCCGGGCCCCGGCCGATCAGCATCGGCCCCACCGACACCCGCCGCACCGGGCGCATGACCGGCAGCTGCTCGACCAGCGCGCCCCACTCCTCGAAGTGGTCGCTGATCTCCGCCTCGGCCGCCAACACCCGGAGGCGCTCCTCCTCCGCCTCGGACAAGCCCTGAACGACCTCGCCACCGGGCACCAGCGCGAGCTGCACCGACTTCTTCCGGCGATGAGCGTAGAGCGCGATGTCGCCGTGGAAACCGGCGCGTTTGAAGTGTTTGCGCCCGATGACCTCCAGGACGAGGTCGGCGATGGCCTCGCGCCGCGCGTCTGTGGCGCCGGACCAGGCCTCCAGCGACGCCAGCTCCGGGGCGCCCGCGACGTCCAGACGCTGCAGCGCGGCGTGCTCGGCGACCGCGCCGAGGCCAGCTTCCTTGCGGGCGTCGGCGCGCAGGTCTTCGACGTAGTCGAGCGTCTTGCGGGCGAGCTCGGTCAGGCCGTCGGCGTCTCGGGACAGGTCCGGCTGGTCGAAGCGCGCGTAGACCCTCTCGATCCCCGGGTAGTCGCTGGCGACCTCGCGCAGGCGGGCGACGGCGCGTTCGAGCGCGGGCGTGTCGAGGAGGTCCTTGACGAAGGCCAGGTGCCCCAGGACGCCCTGGGCCGCGTTGGACGCGTCGGTGTCCATCAGCCGCAGGAGCGTCGCCTCGCGGCGGTCCGGGGCGGCCGCGACCAGGAGCTCGCGCGCCTCCTCGGGCGGGAGCCAGATCAGGTAGGCCCGATCGAGCTGCGGTGGCGGCGCCTCGCCGGCGCGCACGAGCGGCAGGGCGCAGATCAACGGGATCAACGGGTCCGCGTCGTCCGACGTCGCTGCGACCAGGGCGCGAGCGTCGTCGACGGACAGGGCGTCCGCCGCGGCGACGAAGGCCTCGCGGGGCGGGTGCTGCCCGCCCGGGCGCGCGCTGCCCCGGACCTCGAGCATCAGTTCGAAGCGCTCGCGGGCCGTCCAACCAGCGCCCGCGAGCAGCGCGAGGAGATCGCGCCAGCCCGCCGCCTGGAAGAGGTTTGTCGCCGTCAGCGTATGGGCGAAGCGCGCCGCGACGGCGAGGAGCGCCGCGTCGTCGGGCACCCGGTGGGTCGTCGTGCGGACGAGGTCGCGCACCGGCCAGCACAGGTGGGGGATGAAGCGCTCGAACACCGCCTCGACGGTCGGGCGCTCGCCGTCGATGACGACGGTACGGTGCAGCAGGTCCATGTTGTCTCCCGGGCCGGTTCGCCGAGGCTACACGAGCGCAGCGCGGCGCGCGACGCATCGCCTGCGGGGTGAGCATCACCGCGCGGGATCCGGGGACGGTACGGCCGCTCGCGCCGCCCGGCGCGGTTGAACCTCGGAGACCGCTGCGCCTACGCCACCGCGAGGGCCGCCGGCCGCCCGCTTCTCTGCGAGGGACACGACTTCCCGCAGACCGACCTCGTCGCCTGGTGATGCCCCGCCCTCACCGCAGGGCCATGCATGCCTCCGCGGTGGCCTTGAGGCGCGCGGTCAGCGCCAGGGTCTCCGCCTCGGGGACATGGAGGAAGCTGATGACCGCCTCCCGATCCCCGCGGTGCGCGTACAGCCACGCGCCGCCCTCCCCCGCGCGCGGGCCCTTCGTGGCGGCCGCTACGTCGAGCCACCCCTCGTCGAGGGTCGCGCTCGGGAGCGGCTCGCCATGGACCAGGCCCGTGTAGGGCCCGACCGTCAGCGTGACCAGCGGCGCCGGATCTTCGTCGGAGCCCAGCAGCTCGAGCGAGACCAGCACCTGCTCGTCCTCGCCCCGCGGCCGCCCGTCCTTCATGAGCACGCGCTGGCTCGGCTGCAGCCCGACGCTCGCCCTCGCGAACATCGGCATCGTCACCTCGGACTCGGCCCGGGCGCGCTCGAGCAGGGGGACACAGCGCTCTCGCCATCCGGCAGCCGCGGCGGCCTCGCCAGGCCCCGGCTCGACGGTCTCGGACTTGGTGCCGCACCCCGCGCCGACCGCGAGCGCGGCAGCGAGGAGCAGCGTGATGCGTGGCATGGGCTCCTCCGATCGGTCATCGGAGGACGAGGACGACGTGTCGCGCGGCGGCGTGCCGCCCTCGTCGCTCCAGTAGGTGTCTACCGTAGCCCGGAGCGCCGCCGGAGGCGCAGCCCCAGGAGCGCCAGGGCCGCGAGGAGGAGCGCCAGCGCGCCGCTCCCGGTGGTCCCGCCGGCGCAGCCGCCGCCGCCCTCGACGTGGACCCCGTCGTAGGGGCTCTCGTCGCAGGCGTCGCCGATCCCGTCCTCGTCGAGGTCGCCCTGCTCGGCGTTCGACACCTCGGGGCAGTTGTCGTCGACGTCGAGGACGCCGTCCTCGTCGCTGTCCTGACAGGCGTCGCCGACGCCGTCGTCGTCGCTGTCGGTCTGGTCGTCGTCGACCGCCGGGCAGACGTCGCAGGCGTCGCCCACGCCGTCCTCGTCGCCGTCGTCCTGGTCGGGATCGGCCACGTCGACGCACAGGTCGCAGGCGTCGCCCACGCCGTCGCCGTCGCTGTCGGCCTGGTCGTCGTCGACCACCGGGCAGACGTCGCAGGCGTCGCCCACGCCGTCCTCGTCAGAGTCGAGCTGCTGCGGATCGGGGACGGTCGGGCAGAGGTCCTGCTCGTCGACGATCCCGTCGCCGTCCTGGTCCGGGTCGAAGAGCCACGAGCACTCGTCCTCGGCGACGTTGCCGCTCGGATCCTCGGCCGTCGCCGTGAAGGCGATGGCCAGCGCGCCGTCCGCGAGGCGCCCGGTCACCCGGATCTGCGCCCCGTCGATGATCACCGGGCAGTCGTCGAGCGGCAGCGCCGTCGGCGTCCCCTCGGCGTCGACCACCGCGCAGACCAGCCCCGCCACGCCGAGCTCCACGCCACACGCGTCGGCCCCGGTCACGCTGACCGCCACCGGCACGCCGCCGTCCACGCCCGCCGGGCACGCCACCGTCGGCGGCGTCTCGTCCTCGACAGTGAGCGCCGTCACGCACTCCGCCAGATTCTCGCTGTCGTCGCTCGCCGTGAAGAGGACGTCCGTCTCGCCCACGGGCCACGTCGCCTCCTGGGTCAGCGTCGCCACGTCAACCGCGCAGTTGTCGGTCGCCGTCGCCTCGAGGGTCCCGGTCCAGCTGCACGCGTCCTCGTCCGCCGCGACCGTCAGCTCGTGCTGGCAGACCACCTCGGCCGGCGTGTCGTCGGTCACGGCCACGGTCGTGGTGCAGGTCGCCGTCTTCCCCGACGGGTCGAGCGCGGTGTAGGTCACGGTCGTCTCGCCCACCGGGTAGACCGCCGGCCCGTCGTGGTAGACCACCGTCGACTCGGGCTGGCAGGCGTCCCCCACGGTCGCCCCGGACAGCGGCACGGCGGCGCCGCAGCTCTCCTCGGCGCTCGACACGCTGACGGATTCGGGACACTCGACGGTCGGTGCGCTGTCATCCGCCACGACCACCTGGGTCAGGCAGGTCCCGACGTTGCCGTTGCCGTCCGCCGCCGAGAAGACCACCGGCGTGGTCCCGAGCGGGAAGACCTCGGGCGCGACCCACGAGACGTCACCCGCCCCGCACGCGTCTTCGACCGCGGGCTGGAACGCCGAGACGTCCACCGCCGCGCCGCCGTCGACGCACGAGGCCAGCTGCGGCTCGGCGCAGGTCAGGGTCGGGGCCGTCTCGTCCAGCGGGCAGGCGCTCGCGGTGACCTCCCACGACCAGACGGCCGGGGTCGGGTCACACGAGCCGCTCTGCGCGCGGCACGAGCGCACCGAGAACGTGTGCGGGCCGAGCTCCAGCGCCTCGGCCGGGTAGCTCGTCTGCCCGCCGTCGCACTCCTCCCACGGGCCGCCGTCCAGGCGACACTCGAAGGTGTCGAGCGCGCCGTCCTCGGGGTCCTCGTAGCTGAAGCTCGCCGCCTCGCCGGCCGCGGTCTTGTCGTCCGGCCCCACCGTGATGGCGGTCTCCGGGAAGGTCGTGTCGATGAGCCAACGCCAGACCGCCGGCGTGTCGTCGACGTTGCCCGCCTCGTCGACCGCCGCCACGAAGAGGGCGTGCTGCCCGTCGCCGAGCTCCGTGTAGACGACCGAGGCGTCGCACGCTTGCCAGTCGCCCTCGCCAGGCGGGTCGCTCTCGGGGTCGAGGGCGCACAGGTAGGTCACCGGCTCCTCGTCGCTGTCGAAGCGGAAGACGGCGGTGCCCGACTGGGACGGGTCGTCGGGGTGAACCGGAATCAGCGTGTCCGGCGGCGTCCGGTCGACCGTCCAGGTCCAGCTCGCCGGGGTCGGGTCGACCACCCCGCCGGCGTCGATGGCCCGCACCTCGAAGCGGTGCTGGCCCTCGTCGAGCTCGCCGAAGCTCTGCTCGCCGCCGTCGCAGTCGAACCAGTCGCCGTCGTCCAGCCGGCACTCGAAGCGCGTGGAGTTGTCGTCGCCGGGGCTCTCGTAGGTGAAGGTCGCCTCGGTCTCCGAGGTCACCGGCGGCGGGCCGCTCGTCAGCAGGGTCTCGGGCGCGGTGAGGTCGATCTCCCAGCGCCAGGAAGCCGGCGTCGGGTCCGCCGTCCCGGCCGCGTTGACGACGTAGACGTAGAGCGTGTGCGCGCCCTCGCCGAGCCCCTCGTAGGTCACGGCGGCCGGGCATGACCCGTAGGCCGCCAGCGGCGGCGGGATCATCGCCGGGTCGAGGACGCAGTAGTAGCCCTGGGGATCGGCCACCGAGGCCCCGAAGGCGAAGGTCGCCGTCCCGCTCTGGCTGGGGTTGGCGGGCTTCAGCACGAAGAACGTGTCCGGCACGCTGTCGTCGACCGTCCACGCCCAGTACGCCGGGGTGGCGTCGACGCTGCCGTCGGGCCCGACCGCCCGCACCAGCAGGCTGTGGGAGCCGCCGGCGAGGCCGTCGACCGTGAAGCTGCCGCCGTCGCAGGCGACCCAGGCGGCGCCGTCGAGGCTGCACTCGAACAGCTCGGCGTCGGGAGTCACGGGGTTTTCGTAGGTGAAGGTCGCCGAGTCGAGCCCGGTGACCGGGTCGGGGCCGCTCGAGATCACCGTCTCGAGCGCGGCACAGACGCCCTCGTCGACCCCGCCGTCGCAGTCGTTGTCGAGGCCGTCACAGACCTCGGGGCCGCCCGGGCCGGCGGTCGCGTCGCAGATCCCGTCGCCGGCCTGGCAGACGATCTGGCCGCTCCGCGCACAGACGCCGGTCCCGACGACGCAGCTCCCGCCGAGGTCGAAGCCGTCGTCGACCTGCCCGTCGCAGTCGTTGTCGACGCCGTCGCAGCGCTCGGGCTGAGGCGCCCCGGGGACCGCGTCGCAGACCACGCTCGCCTGGGACGAGCTGCAGACCAGGACGCCGGAGGCGCCGCACGCGCCGACCCCGACCTCGCAGGAGCCGCCCACGGTGAAGCCGTCGTCCGCGCCGCCGACGCAGTCGTTGTCCTTGCCGTCGCAGCGCTCGAGCGCCCCGGGGTGGACCTCGCCGTCTTCGTCGTCGCAGTCGCCGCAGCCGCCCGGGCAGAGCTCGGCGACCGCCGGGGCGCTGCAGCCGAGGTCGGCGTCACAGTAGCCGTCGCCGTCGTCGTCGCAGCCCTCGTCGGTCGCGCCGTCGCAGTCGTTGTCGATCCCGTCACAGGCCTCGGCCCCGTCGGGATGGACGCCGTTGGCACCGTCGTCGCAGTCGCCGCAGCCGTTGGGGCAGACCAGGATGTCGACGTTGGTCAGGCACGCCATCTCGCCGTCACACCAGTCGTCGAAGTCGTCGTCGCAGCCCTCGTCGGTCGCGCCGTCGCAGTCGTTGTCGATGCCGTCGCAGCGCTCGGCGGACGAGGCGCTCGCCTCCTCCTCGCAGACCGTCGAGGTCCCGCTGGCCGAGCAGACGCGGACGCCGCCCTGGCAGCTGTCGGGGTCGGGGCCGTCGCAGCCCTGGCCGAGGCCGGGGAAGAGCTCGTCGGCGACGCCGTTGCAGTTGTCGTCGAGGCCGTTGCAGAGCTCGCCGCTGGCGCCCGCGGTGGGGTTACAGCTGTCGACGGTCTGGCCGCCGACGCAGGTCCGCGTCCCCTGGTTGCCGGCGCACTCGCCGACGCCGCACGTGGTCGGCTGGGCGACGTAGTCGTCGTCGGTCAGCCCGTCGCAGTCGTTGTCCTGGGCGTTGCAGCTCGAGTCGAGCCCCGGCGAGACGTACTGCGCGGGGTAGGCCTGCTGGCCGTAGACCCCGTCGGGGCAGGCGAGCCACTGGCCGGCGACGCAGAGCTCGGGCGGCTTCTTGGCGCCGGCGCAGACGCCCTGCTGCTTCTCGCAGTCGGCGCGGACGAGGTCGCCGTCGGCGGCGTCGATGGCGCCGTCGCAGTCGTTGTCCTTGCCGTCGCAGGTCTCGGGGCCCGGCTGGCCCGGGGCGCACTGGTCGACCACCTCACCGTCCTGGCAGGCGGTCAGCCCGGCGCGCTTGCACACGCCCACGCCGCACTCGATGGCGACCGGGGCGTACTGCTCGTCGGTCTGGCCGTCGCAGTCGTCGTCGAGGCCGTCGCAGTCGGTGTCCTGGCCGGTCTTCGGCCCGGGGTTGCAGGTGTCGACCGTCTCGCCCTGCACGCACAGGAGCCGCCCGGTCGACGCGCACACGCCGGTGCTGCACGAGGTCGAGGGGCCGATGTAGTCCTCGTCGGCGAAGCCGTCGCAGTCGTCGTCGACCCCGTCGCAGGTCGCGTCCTGGGACGCGGGCTCGCCGGCGTGGCAGGTGTTGACGACACCGCCGCCCTGGCAGACCAGCTGGCCGGTGGAGGCGCAGGCGCCGACCCCGCAGCTGACCGCCTGCGCGACGTAGCCGTCGTCGGCCGTCCCGTCGCAGTCGTCGTCGACCCCGTCGCAGTCGGTGTCGGGGCCGGTCGCCGAGCCCGCCTCGCAGGTGTCGACGACGCCGCCCTGGACGCACAGCTGGACCCCGGCCCGGGCGCAGGCGCCGGTGCCGCAGCTGGTGGCCTGGCCGCTGAAGGACTCGTCGGTCTGGCCGTCGCAGTCGTCGTCGACGCCGTCGCAGTCGGTGTCGTCGCCGGTCGTGGGACCCGGGGTGCAGGGGTTGGTCACCGCGCCGTCGACGCAGGTGTACTGGGTGGTCGTGACGCAGGCCCCTGTGCCGCAGCTGACCTCGGCGCCGACGTAGCCCTGGTCGGCGGTCCCGTCGCAGTCGTCGTCGATCCCGTCGCAGTCGGTGTCGCTGGCCGCCGGCGTCCCGGCGGTGCAGGTGTTCACGAGGTTGCCCTGGATGCAATAACGCGTCCCCTGGGCGCGGCAGGCGCCGACCCCGCAGGTCGTCTCGGCGGGCTGGTACTCCTCGTCGGTCTGGCCGTCGCAGTCGTCGTCCACGCCGTTGCAGACCGTGTCCGCCGAGGCCGGCGTGCCGGGCGTGCACTGGGCCACGAGCTCGCCGTCGACGCAGGCCATGACGCCGTCGGCCGCGCAGGCGCCGTCCCCGCAGGTCGTGCCGGTCGGCACGTAGTCGTCGTCGACGGCGCCGTCGCAGTCGTCGTCCACGCCGTCGCAGGTGGTGTCCGTCAGCGGCCCGCCGAGGCCGCCGCAGACGAAGCCGCCGTCGCCGGTGCAGGTGACCAGGCCGCAGCCACCCTCGGGCGCGGCGCAGAGGTCGCCGGCCATGGCGCCCGGGGTGCCGTCGGGCTGCGAGATCTCGCCGGTCTCGTCGACGAGATCGTCGCCGTTGTTGTCGTAGCCGTCGCAGATCTCGGGCAGCGACGCGTCGCTGATCTTGCAGCACAGAACGCCGCCCTGAAGCCCCGAGCGGGACTTGGTGACGCGGGTGGCGCTGGTCTCCTCGGGGCCCTCGCCGCAGCTCCACGCCCACTCGCCGGCGCGGTAGCCGTAGTCGAGCGCGGGGTTGTCGAGGTCGTTGCTGCCGCGCCGGTCGTCCCGGAGCCCCTCGCAGAGCCCACCGGCGCCGCGGTCGAGCGGGGTGCAGGCGCCGGTCGTCAGGGCCCAGTGGCCCAGGTTGCCGCAGCCGAAGGCGTCGCCGAGCTGGCTGGGCGCGCCGTTGACGCTGTCGGCGCAGGTGTCGGCGGCGCGGGTCAGGAAGAAGGCGCCGCCGGGCGGGACGGTGATGGGGACGTCGGCCGGGAAGTAGCCGAGGGCGCCGGTGCCGGCGTTCGGGTACCAGGGGTGGACGGCGTCCTCGCAGCCCGTCCCGTCCTCGAGGCCGCCGGTCCGGAGCGCCACGTCGTCGGGCCCGGTGCAGACGCGCCACCCGGGGGCGCAGAGGTCCTCGACGTTACAGCCGGTGCCGCTGGGGTTGGGCCCGTGGTTGCCCGCGGTGCGCCCGCACTGAGGCCCGTCCTGGAAGACACCGGGGGTGCTCCAGGCGCCGCCGCAGGCCGCGATGAGGGGGTACGAATCGCCGTCGCCGGGCAGCTCCGGCGCCGACGGGATGACGCCGCCGCCAGGGTTCCAGAAGCCCTCGCGGGAGCCGTCCGCGCAGCCGACCGCAGCGGGCTCGCCGCAGGCGCCGGTGTCCTGGCAGGTCCAGCCGCCGAAGCCGTCGCAGGTGACGCAGCCGTCGATGCCGATCGGCTCGCAGGGCTGGCCGGGGTAGAGGACGTAGCCGGCGACCTCCCACTCGTCGATGCGGCCGTCCTCGTTGTTGTCGCGGGTGTCGCAGCGCTCGGGCGGGCGCGTGCAGCGGCCGTCGACGCAGTTGTCGCTCTCACAGTCGCTGTGGCTGTCACAGCGGTCGTTCTCGCCGCAGCCGAGGCAGTGGGTGCCGCCGCAGTCGATGTCGCTCTCGTCCTGGTTCTTGGCGCCGTCGAAGCATGTCGCCGGGACGGTCACGGTCCAGGCGTGCTGGGTGAACCCGTCGTCGTCGTAGACGTTCACGACCACGCCGTGCTGGCCCACGTTCGTGACGTCCGGGGTCCAGGTGACCACCCCGTCGCCGTCGACGGCCATCCCGGGCGGGCCGGCGACCAGGACGTAGGTGAGGTTGTCGTCGAGGCCGGGGTCGGTCGCGTCGATGGGGTAGGCGTACTCGCGGTCCTGCTCGGCCTCGGTCGGCGGGGTGGAGTGGACGGTGGGCAGGACGTTGGTGACGGTGCAGGTGCCGCAGCCGACGGTCGCGGTGGCGTCGTCGCCGACCCGGGCGCACCAGTCGAAGGCCCCGTCCTGGGGCTCCGTGCGGGAGACGTAGGAGGTGGTGCCGGTGTCGAGCTCGTACTCGCCGTCGCCGTCGAAGTCCCAGCCGTAGTCGAGGACGTCCAGGGTCCCGGGGTCACGGGCGTCGACGCTGTAGCGGACGGTGTCTCCCTCCTGTGGGGGCTGACCGGCGGCGTTGGCGCACGAGAGGATGGGCGAGGGGGCGGCGTTGTCGACGATGACGAAGGCGAAGCCGGTGGAGGACTGGCCGTTGATGGTCGCGGTGAGCGAGGCGGTGATGTAGCCGTTGGGCTCGCCGAGGGAGTCCTGGACGTAGGCGTGGTCCCAGCAGCGCACCTCGCCGGTGGGGATGGTCTGGCTGACGACCGCCGACGGGTCGTTCGGGTCGTTCCAGTCGAAGACGATCTGGGCGGAGGTCGCGCCGCTGTCGTCCTCGATATGGCCGCAGACGGTGACGGGGGTCCCCTCGACGGCGCTGACGGTCTCCGGGGCGGGGGGCTGGTTGTAGCCGATGCAGACCTTGCGGGCCGGGTCGAGGGTGTAGTCCGTCCCGCCGCCGAAGTAGTACTGCCACTGGTTCATGTGGCCGGTCCAGGCGGGCGCGGTCTGGCCGTCCGTGCGGCGCTGCTCGGCGCAGATGACCCAGTCCTGGTCGGTCCGGATGTTGCCGATGACGCCACCGTCGGTGTTCACGCCGAAGGACCAGTCGCCGTAGAACGTGGTCCCCGACTGGGTGAACTCGCCCGGGTCGTCGGACTCGCTGACCGAGGCGCCGGCCGGGACGCCGGTGATGCGCATGTCGACCGAGGCGTTCCCCTGCCCGCCGGTGCCGTCGGGGCAGCTGTCGCTGTTGGGGTTGTCGACGCCGTGGGTGAAGAAGAGGCTGACCCGGTTGGGCGTCGCCGAGGCGCGGACGTCGCGGTAGAGGAAGAAGAGGCTCCGGCCGGCGAGCTCGAAGCCGGTGTGCGAGGACGCCGAGCAGTAATGATAGAAGGACGCGTCGCTCTCGAGCTTCTCGACGGCGGGCGCCTTGAAGAGGATCACGTCGGCGTCATCGGCGTAGTAGACCTGAAAGCTCTGGAAGCTCAGGTTCACCTGGGGCGCGGCGAGCGCGGTGGAGGTCGGCGAGGCGACGACGGCGAGCGCGAGCAGCGCGAGGGTGCGGCGGAGCATGGAGACACCTGCGGGTTCTGGACGAGCGACGGGTCCAACCTGTGGCTGATGGCGTCATCATCCCAAGAACCGCCGGCTAGATCCAGTGGCCCCCGGAGGCGCGCGGGCGCTCCGGGCGTGGGCCGCGGAAGTTTGTTGCATCGCAGATTTCCCGCGGCTAGCTTCTCGGCCACCACACGCACCGCGAGCACATCATGTTCGACTTCTTGAAGGGCGCGCGCCAGCCAGCGCCCGAGCCCAAGGAGCGCCAGGAGGCGCAGTCCTCGCCGTCCTGGCTCCGGTCCATGTCCTCGATGGAGGAGCAGGAGGAGTCGCTGAGCCCGATGGGCCGAGCGATGCACGCGCTACGCAACCCCAAGGAAGCGCTGTACGCGGCGCGCCTCGGGATGAAGGGGCGCAAAGAGGAGGTCATGGGGGACACCCAGGAGATCTCCAACCAGGACGTCATCCTCGAGCAGCTCGCGCACCGCGGCGCCTACAAGGGCATCGACGCGCAGACGCTGGCGCTGTGGGGCTACCGGAACGCCGGCGCGGTCGAGGACCCCGAGAGCGGGTTCCGGGCGGTGCTCTACCTGCCGACCGAGGAGGCGCTCGCCGGCAAGACCGCGCAGGCGAAGATCATCAAGGCCGTCCACGGAGGGACGCCGCCGCCGGTGCTGGCGTTCCGCGGGACGGCGAACGACCGCGGGGTGTCGGACGACACCAACCGGCACGGGATCGGCACCTATCAGTTCAGCTCGAACATCCACCGCATCGAGGGGATGTTCGGCGCGGCGGGCGGCCCGGTCATCGCGACGGGGCACAGCCTCGGCGGGGCGCTCGCGCAGATCGCGACGGCCTACTTCCCGTCGTCGGTGCGGCGGGTCGTCACGTTCCAGTCGCCGGCGATCGACGGCGGCATCGCCGACAAGCTGAAGAAGCACAACGACGGCAAGCCCGAGGGCGACAAGATCGGCTCGACGCACTACCGGGCCGAGGGTGACATCGTCCACAGCGCCGGCGAGAAGCTGACCTCGGGCGACGTCTTCACCTTCCACTCGGTCGGCGTCGGCAACCCCCTCGACCACATGCAGTTCCCGCTCGCGCGGCTCGCTGCGGCGCGGGGCAACATGATCCCGGGCATCCGGGGCAAGGGCGGCAAGCAGAACGACGACACCCTCGTCCGCGTGAAGAAGAGCGACGCCGACAAGGAGAAGGGCGAGTGGACCGCCAAGGTCTCGGAGTGGGGGCGCAAGGCCCTCGGCGGGATCGTGCGCGACAAGGACATGGAGCCCTACGTCAAGATGTGGAAGCTCGTGACCCAGATGGCCGAGTCCGGGGTCTACTCGCTCAACCGCGTGCTCGCCGTGGTCAAGGACGCCAAGGACCTGACCGAGGTCCAGAAGGTCAAGATGCGCGACGCGGTCATCGGCCTATACAGCGAGGCCGGCAAGCAGCCCCCGAAGCCCGCGCCGGTACCCTGACCCAGCCGCGAAAGTATTAGAAGTCGGGGTCAGACCCCACGATCTAACACTTTTCTCCGGTGCAGCGCCAGTCCACCGAAAAAGTATTAGAAAGCGGGGTCAGACCACGCTTTCTAGCACTTTCCTCCTCACCGCTCCTCTCTGTCCCACCCGCGCAGCGCTCCGCCCCCGCTCTCCCTCACCGCGCCGCGTGCGCACCCCGCCCCGCTTGCGCTCCGCTGCCAGCTCCAGCTCTGCCTCTCCGACGCTACCGCTCCCCGACCGCCCCCCAGGCGGACACCAGAATACCGAATAGAAACGCCAGCCCGGGACCCATGCCGCCGTCAGCATCCCTCGCAAACCGAGCTGTGCCGGCTTGTGGATCACACCCGAAGGCAGGGTCGGCCCCCGCGATCTAACACTTTTGGCGTCGGCGGGCGGCGGACTCCGGTCAGAGCAGGCTGAAGGGATCGAGGATCTCGCGTAGCTCCTGGGACGTCACGCAGCCGAAGAGCGGCAGGGCGCCCGGGGCGGCGGCGCCGGCGACGAGGCGGTCCATGATGGCGAGGTCCTGGATGTCGGGGCCCTGCTTACGCTCGGTGTAGCCGCCGAGGTAGGCGATCCGATCGTCGGGCGTGACGACCGCCATGAGCGGCACCGCGTCCACGTGGAAGCGCCGCTCGAGGGTCTTCGCGTCGATGACCTCGACGGCGATGCCGCGCGCCCGGGCCTTCGCCACGATCTCGGGCATGTCGCCGACGAGCACGATCTTCTCGACGAAGTCCGGCCGCCGCTCGGTCTCGACGATGTGGTCGAGGATCCGCCGAGAGCAGCGGCACTCGGCGTAGAAGAGGTGGACCGCCATCCAGCGCCCCCGCTCGTCGTCCTCGCGCATGGTCACGAGGGACTGCAGGAGCCGAGCGTCGTCGACCTGGGGCTGCGGCAGGGTCACGAGGTGGGTGACCATGGTCGTGCCGCTGTAGATGACCGCCCCGGCGAGCCAGACGATGAACAGCGCGGCGGTCAGGACCCGACGCCGCGTGGGGTGAGCGGGCTTCGCCTCTCCGGCGGCCGGCGCGACGACCGCGCTCACGCCGCCACCCGGGGGCGGAGGTGCCGACCGCTCAGGGTCGGGCGCCAGTGGTCGTGGAAGCGCCGCGCGTGCTCGCTCATCTCGTCGACCGGGAAGCGGAAGCTGACGGTCGTCCCGCGGCCGGGCTCCGAACGCACGTCGACCGAGCCGCCGAGGTCACGGCACGCCTGCACGACCGCACCCATGCCGACCCCGCGACCGGACACCATGGAGGCCGCGTCGCGGGTGGTCAGCCCGTCGGTGAACATCGCGTCGAGGAGCGCCTGCTCGGAGTCGGCGGGGAGCCCCATGGCGGCGGCCTTCTGGCTGATGCGGTCCCAGTCCACCCCGCGCCCGTCGTCGGTGATGTGGACGACGAAGGCGTCGTCGGCCATGGCCGTGTGGATCTCGATGCGCCCGGCGCGAGGCTTGCCGACCTCCGCGCGCTCGTCGGGGTGCTCGACCCCGTGGTCGACGGCGTTCCGCACCACGTGGACGAAGGCCTGCCAGAAGTGGGCCCAGCGGGCCGGGTCGAGGCGCAGGCCGTTGCAGTTGGTGGTGATGTCCAGCTCGCCCTTGCCGAGGCGGGCCGCCAGCGCGCGCGCCTGCTCGGCGATGCGGGCGAGGCGCCGCTTCATCGGCTCGAGGCGCCAGCCCCGGACGAGGGTCTCGAGCTCGCCGGCCGTCCGACCCGCGAGGACCGCGTCCAAGAGCGCATCATAATCGGCGTCGTCGATCTCGAGCGTGCCGTGGTAGTCGTCGCCGATCAGGTTCTTGATCGCCCCGCGCAGGCGCTCCCAGCGCTCGGCGATGGCCCGACGCTCGGCGACGCCCGGCGCCCGCCCGACCTCGACGATGTGGTTCTCGAGCGCGTGGCAGCGCTCGGCGAGGGTGTTGATGCCGAAGAGCCCGGCGTTGCCCTTGAGGGTGTGGAGGTCGCGCTTGAGCAGCGCGAGCGCCGTCGCGTCCGGGGCGTCGTCGAAGTCCGCGATGCGCTGCACGAGGGCGTTGCCCTCCTCGAAGAACTCGATGAAGCCGAGCTTGTCGGTCACGATCCGCTCGAAGACCCGGACGATCTCGCGCTGCTCCGCCTCGGCCCGGGCCCGCTGCCGCGCCTCGGTGACGTCGGTGATGACCACCAGCAGGTTCCGGAGCTCGCCGTTCGCGCCCTCGATGGGTCGGTACGCGAGCTCGAGGACGCGCTCGTCGACGCGGACCTCGCTCGGCAGGGCGTCGAGGGCGACCTCGAGCGGGAGGAAGCCGTCGAGGACCATGTCCCAGCCGAGCTCGAGGGTCATGGCGGCGTTCGCGTCGTGGGGCGCCAGGACCGCGTCGAGGGTCGCGCCGGCGGGGATGTCGCCGAACCACCGGTCGACCACGGCCGAGCGCTCGTTGGCGAGCACGCGGTCGCGGTCGAGGGTCACGAAGCCCTGCCGGACGTTGTCGAGCACGAGCCGCATCTCGCGGTTCTTCGCGTCGAGGGCGTCGGTGCGGGCGCGGACGATGCGCTCGAGCCCGATGACGTTGTCGAAGAAGCTCCGCGAGATGAAGCAGGCGGCCGGCGTCTCGACGACGACGAAGGCGGCGTGGACCGCGACGACCCAGACCGAGGCGTCGTAGTTGAAGACACTCTCCGGCAAATAGACCCAGAACAGCGCGTGGTGGAGCGCGACGGTGACGGCGGCGACGACGTTGACCATGGGATTGCCATAGAGTGACAGAGCGGCAATCAGCGCGAAGAAGTAGAAGTGCATCTCGATCTGCATCGGCCCCTGGCCGATGTGCACGAGCAGCGCTCCGAAGCACATCGCCGTGACGCCGTAGGTCATCGAGATCCGGCGCGGGTTGTCGAAGCGCAGATAGGCCAGGGTCGGCCCGACGAGGAGGATCGCGGACCAGATGGCCGCCGTAGCGGGCCCGGTCTCGTTGAGCCAGGCGATCAGCGTGAAGATCGGCAGGTGGAGGTAGAAGAAGATGATCCCGATGCGGTTCATCCGCTTCAGGTAGTTGGCCTCGAAGGGGGTGATCTCCTTCGGCAGCACGAGGTGGCCGAGCAAGGACTTCATCGCAGATCCTCGGGTGACGTGTGGGGCAGGGGGGACCGCGCCGCGCGCGGTTTTCGGGCAACTCCTGACCCATCGGTTGGTTTCTCGATGGCTTGATCCAAATCAAACACGAGCTGTAACCCGAGCACGGAACGAGGACGCTGATGAGACGCTGCTCTCCGAGGTTCACCGTGGCAGGAGCGGGCGGCACGTCGCGTGTCGATACGCCCACCCGCGACGAACGGAGCCGAGCCCGAGCCAGGGGCGCTGAGCGGATTCTGGGCCCTCGTTCTTGCCCCGGTTCGGTGGCGCTCTGTATATAGACAAGCTGGTATGGGGACCGGAGGCTGACGAGATGTTGCGAGATTCGAAGAGAGGGACGCTGGGTGTCATCATCGCTGTCGCGGCTGGGCTCACGCTGTGGGCGTGCCAGAGCCCGTCGTCGACCATCTATCCGACCCACCCCGCGAGCCTGACGCGGGTCGAGGCGCTCACGGCCTTCCCCGCGGCGCAGGCGAGCGACGGGACCTGGGCGCGGCAGTGCGGCGCCGGCGCCTTCGACGGCCTCCTCGTCGACGTCGTCGCGATCGGCTCGCGCGAGGTGGACAAGGGAGGCGACCGGCTCGTCGGCGGCCTCGCGCCTGGCGATCGGGTCGACTTCTCGGAGAAGATCGCGCCGGAGTCGGCCGACGGGCTCTCGGTGAGCCTGAGCTGCGAAGAGTCCGTGGACGCGTCCGGCTCGGGCTGCGCTGGCTGGACGCCCGACGCGACACAGGTCGGCGCGGCGTACGTCCCGCCGAAGGGCGGCGTGGCGGCGGGACCCAAGCACGTCGTCATCTTGATCGATCAGAGCGGTTCGACCGCGGGGCTCGTGGACGCCACCAAGGGCAACGCCGAGGGGCGGACCGGGGGCTTCGAGATCCCGACCGACTTCGGGTCGCTGGCGTCGGACCCGACCAACCTCCGGCTCACCGCGGCGCGGCGCGTCCTGAGGAGCCTGGGTGAGGACGCGAAGGTCTGCGTCCTCGGCTTCGGGGAGACGATCGACGTGCAGATCGCGCGACCGGACGCCGATCTCTCGACCTGCTTCGGCGCGACCAGCATCGAGCCGTGGCTCGGCGTGGAGGCCATCGACGGGTACGCCGGCGCCGGGCAGGGACGCTCGCCGCTGTGGCGGGCGGTCGACGTCGCGTGGAACGCCCTCGCGGCCAATGCCGAGGAGGGCGCGAGCGATCACGTCCTGGTCATCGACGACGGCCCGGACACCTGCACCGGCGAGAGCTGGAGCGGGTGCGTGACGTGCGGCCACACCGGCCCGGGCTTCGACGACGTCATGGCGCGGATCGCCACCGAGGACGTGGCGCCGGTGGACTTCGTGCAGTTCTCGGCGCCTGGCTACCCCGACCGCGACTCCCGGCAGCTCCAGGTCGCGTGTGCGACCGGCGGGCAGTATCTCTTCATGCGAGGGCAAGAGGAGGGCGGTGTTGGCGCGGTGACCTTCCAGGAGCGCCTCGAGCGCGGGGTCATCAGCCTGCTGGCGTCCTGGGACGGCGTCTGGCGCGTCGAGCTCGCGCTCGGCCAGGACCCGCCGGGCACGGCCCGCGGCGTCATGAACGGCCTCAGCGGCGAGGTCACCCTCACGACCGCCTCGGCGATGGTGCCCGACGACACGAGCTACCGCTTCGGCGTGCTGTCCAAGGCCGCCGGCGACGCCCTCGACTGGGACCACCGGCTTTCCCTGCTCCGAGGATGTAGCAGCGGCGCCGACTGCGGCGCCGAGGCCGCGAACGCGTGCGTCGTCACCTGCTCCCAGGAGACGCTCCTCTGCAGCGACGACCCCGCCGGCGACCCGCTCCCGGACGGCACGAGCTGCGACGGCGGCGTCTGCTGCGCCGGGGCCTGCGGCGGCGCCGGATGCTGCCAGGAGTAACGATGACACGGCTCGCCGTCCCCGCGCTCCTGCTCGCTCTGACGGGGTGCGCAGGGGACGGCCGAGCGGCCGACGACGCGACGGATGGCGCCGAGGTCGACGCTTCGACGACGCCCGATACGGCCGAAGCGGACACCGTGACGGCGCTGACGGAGCCACCGGAGAACGCTCAGGAGCCGTGCGAAGCGGCGGGATGGACCTGGTTCACGGACTCGTATGGCGTCTACTGCGGCGGCGAGCCGGACTGCGAGCTCACGACGTACGCGATGTGCGTCATGCCGTGCGAGTCCGACGCGGACTGCGCGTCCCTGACCCGGCAGCGCTGCGAGTACATCTGGGTCGGCGAGGGCGGCGACGTCCTTCACTGCTCGCCGTATCGGATGTGTGTCGCGCACCCCGGCCCCGAGTATCCGAGCTCTCCAACCCAAGGCCAGGCCGGTTGTGCACGTGGGCCGGAGTAAGGCGATGGTCCCGATGAGCGTATGGTTTGGGTTCGTTTTCGCAGGAGCGCTGCTACTCACCGGCTGTGAGGGGGACGGAGGCTCGAATGGCGCCGCGACGGACACGCTCGCTGAGCTCCTTCCTCCTCCGGAGGCGACCCGTGCGGCCTGCGAGGCGGCCGGCTGGGAGTGGTATCGCGACGACAGCTGGCCGTACTGCCCGCCGGACTGGGAGTGCGAGCGGTTGGACTACTGCTACTGCCTGCTACCATGCGAGACCGACGCCGACTGCGCCCCGTACACCACGCGGTATTGTACGGAGCTGTACATGTACCAGGGCAGCGACGCTACGAACTGCACCACGCGGCGGTTCTGCCACACGGAGCAGCTGCATTGGGAATGTCAGGGCCCGGAGTCGGAGTCGAAGGGCACGTGCGAGTGACGCGACGCCCTCCACTTCTCACGCTACGGAACGTGCATATCGCGCCCCACGCCGGCGTTTTCGCGCTCTTGTTCACCGGCGCGCTGCTGCTCGCAGGTTGCGCGGGGGATGGCGCCGGGGACCCGGTTGATACCGCGCCGAGGGACACCGTCAGCTGGCTGGCTGGAGCCCCGGGGAACAGCCCCGCTCCCTGCGAGGCGGCGGGCTGGACATGGTTTCGCGACCCGTCCAGACCCTACTGCCCGAATCAACCGGACGCCGGGGGCGACCCCGGCTGCGAACGGATGGTCATGTGCTTCTGCGCGCTGCCCTGCGAGACCGACGCGGATTGCGCCGGGCTCCAGCAGCACTGGTGCCGGCCCGTGGCGCTCTTCAACGGCTCGGACGCGAGCAGCTGCCGCGACGACCGCCGCATCTGCACGAGCGACGCGGGATTCTCGGAAGATCACTGTGTCCGGCGGCTGAACTACACCACGTGCGAGTAGCGCTCGGGGCTACGCCTTGCAGAAGCGGTCGAGCCAGGCGCCGACCGTCTCGTGCCAGAGCACGCTGTTGGCGGGCTTCAGGACCCAGTGGTTCTCGTCGGGGAAGTGGAGGAGCTGGCTCGGGATGCCCTTGCGCTGGAGCGCCGTGAACGTCCCGATGCCGTGGGTCTCCAGGACGCGGTAGTCGCGCGCGCCGTGGATGACGAGCATCGGCGTCTGCCACTTGTCGACGAAGCGGATCGGGTTGTGCTTCTCGTACTCCTCGGGGTTCTCCCAGGGCGTCCCGTGGTGCTCCCACTCGGGGAACCACAGCTCCTCGGTGTCGAAGTAGCCCATGCGCTCGCACAGGATGCCGTCGTGGTTGACGAGGCAGGTGAAGCGGTCGGGCCAGTTGCCGGCGATCCAGTTGACCATGTAGCCGCCGAAGGACGCCCCGAGCCCCGCGACGCGCGTCCCGTCGAGCCACGGGAAGCGGTCGATGGCCGCCGCGAGCCCCTTCTGCAGGTCCTCGAGGGGCCGATCGCCCCAGTGGCCCCGGATGGCGTCGGTGAACGCCTGCCCGTAGCCGGTCGAGCCGTGGAAGTCGATGAAGACCACCGCGTAGCCGGCGCCCGCGTAGGTCTGGGGGTTCCAACGGAAGTGGAAGTGGTTGCCCATCGAGCCCTGGGGCCCGCCGTGGATGATGAAGGCGACCGGGTAGTTGCCCTTCGGGTCGAAGTCCGCCGGCGTGACGACGTGGCCGTGGACCTCCTCGCCGTTCCAGCCGGCGAACACGAACTGCTGGGGCTCGCCCATCCTCAGCTCGGCCAGCAGCGGCGCGTTGAAGCGGGTCAGCTGGGTGGGCTCGCCGCCGTCGTAGCCGACGCCGTAGAGCTCGGCCGGCGAGGTCAGGTCGTCTCGGAGGAAGAAGACACGGTCCGCGCCGGCGACGACCCCGCTGACGAAGCCGTCGCGGACGAGCGTTCGGACCTCGCCGCTGCTGGCGTCGATGGCGAAGAGCGAGTGCTGGCCGAGGTTGTCGGCCGCCGCGAGCAGGGTCGAGCCGTCCGCGGACCAGGCCAGGCTGGTCGCCGCGCGGTCCCAGCCCTCGGTGAGGACGCGCGGGGCGCCGCCGGGGAAGTCCTGCACGACCACGCGCAGGCGGTCGGCCTCGAAGCCCGGGCGCGCCATCGCGAGCCACGCCAGGCGCGTGCCGTCCGGGGAGAAGACCGGCTGGGTACACATCGCCTGGTTGTCGGCGGTCAGGTTCTTCCGCTCGCCGCCCTCGACGGGCGCGAGGAACACGCTGACGTCGGTCGTCCACGCCATCTCGCGGCCGCGGTCGTGGGCGCAGAAGACGACGCCGTCGCCCTCGGGGGTGAACGTCACCTCCTCCATGCCGCCGAAGGGCTTGGTGGGCGCGTCGGCGGCCATGTTCCTGGTGATGGCGACCGGCTCGCCGCCGGCGACGGGGACGACGAAGAGGTGCGAGCGGCGGCCGTCCTTCCAGGTGTCCCAGTGCCGGACCATGAGCGTGTCGTAGACGCGGCCGGTGGACTTCCGCTTGGCCTCGGCCTCGGCGCGCTCGACGGACTCCGCGACGGTGGCGGCGTCGGGGTAGACCTCGAGGGCGACGACCAGGGACGCGCCGTCGCGGGAGAGCGCGAAGCCCTCGACGTCGAGGGGCAGCTCGGTCACCTGGGTGGCCTCGCCGCCGTCGAGGGCGATGCGCCAGACCTGGGAGGTGCCCGAGCGGCTCGACAGGAAGAAGACCGATCCGTCGGGGGCGAAGCGAGCGCTGTGGCTCCCGGAGGCGTGGGTGGTGAGGCGACGGGGCTCGCCGCCGGCGGCGTCGACGACCCACAGGTCGGCGCTGCTCTTGTTCTCGTCGAGGTCCGTCTCGCGCACGGTGACGACCAGCCGCGTGCCGTCGGGAGACAGCGCGGGGTCGCCCACGCGCTTCACGCGCCAGAGGTCGTGCACGGTGAACGGGCGGGTCGTCGCGTCGGTCATGGTCGGGTCTCCTCGGTTCGACGGGCGGGCAATGTCCCACAAGTCGGCGCGGCTCTCCAGGGCAGTCGGACGAGGACGACGGCGCCGATGACCGCGGCCAGATTGCGGTGGACGCCCCGCCGGTGTGCGGCGCAGTATGGACGGGCGGGCGCGGAGGCGGTGCGATGTCCAAGGGACCATGGCAGCAGGCTCTGACGGGAGAGGTCGCCGGGGACACGGGCGGCGGGACGCGGTTGCGCGGCGCCACCCTGCCGGCGGGGCGGCTCGAGCGCGCGCTCGGCAAGCCGGCCGAGGCGTGGACCACCGACGACCTGGCCACGGCCTACGACGCGATCGGCGGGCGGCTCGTCAGCCTGATGCACGTCGGTGACGACGGCTGGCTGAAGACCCTCGACTTCGCGCCGCGGGACGCCGCGCATCTGCGGGCGATCCTGCTCGGGGGTGAGCGGGCGGACGGGTCGAGCATCCTGCGCGGGGTCGGGATCCGGACCGAGGCGAGCGACATCCTGCTGCGCCCGCGCCTGTCCTCGGCGTTCATCGATCCGTTCTCGCCGACGCCGACCCTGGCCATCCTGTGCGACCACGCGGGGCGCGACGGGCGGCCTCTGCCCGAGTCCCCGGCGACCATCGTGGGCGCGGCGTACGACCGCGTCCTGGCGGAGACCGGGGTCGAGCTGCGAGCGCTGGGCGAGGTCGAGTACTTCCTGGGGCGGCGCAGCCACGAGGAGGACATCTACGGCGCGGACGACCGCGGGTATCACGCGACGGCGCCCTTCGTGTTCGGCGAGTCGCTGCGCCGACGGGCGCTGGTGACCCTGGCGGACATGGGCGTGGCGGTGAAGTACGGCCACAGCGAGGTCGGCTACGTCGAGGCGGAGCCGACCTCGGACGGCGGGCCGGGGATGCTCTGGGAGCAGCACGAGATCGAGCTGGCGCTGGCGCCGCTGCCCCGCGCGGCGGACGCGGTGGTGCTGACGCAGTGGGTGCTGCGGAACCTGGCGCACGCCGAGGGGATGCTGTGCAGCTTCGCGCCCATCCTGATGGCGGGACACGCCGGCAGCGGGATGCACGTCCACCTCGCGCCGGTCCGGGACAGTGAGCAGCGCGGTGGGCGCGGCGCCGACGGGCGGCTCCACGAGGAGGCCGAGTGGCTGGTCGCGGGGCTGGTGCAGCTCGGCGGGGCGCTCATGGCCTTCGGCAACCGGAGCCCCGGCTCGTTCACGCGGCTGACCCAGGGCAAGGAGGCGCCGAACCGCGTCACCTGGGGCGAGTTCGACCGCAAGGCGCTGGTGCGGCTACCGATCGTGGTCCGGACGGACGACGGCGAGGTGGTCACGCCGCCGACGGTGGAGCTCCGGCTCCCGGACGGCTCGGCGCACCCGCACCTGCTGATGGCGGGGCTGGCGCAGGCGCTGATGTTGGGTCGCGAGACGCCCTACCGCGCGACCCTGCTCGAGCGAACCCGTTCGGGCGCCGACGCGGTCGCCAGCCCGGTCCCCACGACCTTCGCCGCCATCGCCGAGGCGGTCACGGCCCACCGCGAGGTGCTCGGCGCCGGCGGCGTCTTCCCACCCCACGTCCTCGACGCCGTCATCGGCGCGCTCCGCGACGCTGGATAAGTATTAGATCGCAGGGTCAGACCCCACGATCCAACACTTTTCACCCGACCTCCGGTCGGCGCTCGTGGGCGCTGGTCCAACGTCTCCCCGACCCCGACGCGCCTGTCCCTCGACGTCCGCTACGAGCCCGCCAACGACCCGCCCATCCTCCGCGCCGTGGGCTGACCCGACGCACGCCGCGCGCGGTGTCTCGACCAGGTCATGGGGCCGGTTCGCTCGGGATCTGTGCGCCATGCCAAACGGCGATGATTACCGGGTCGTCGTCGACGACGCGGTCGAAGAAGCGATAGGGCGACACGATGACCTCGCGATGAGGCGACTCGGGAAACTCGGGCAGGACGCGGCCGGAGCTCGGGAACTCGGTGAGCCGCTGTAGCGTCGACTGAGCCCGCCGATGGAAAGCCCGCGCGGCCGCTGGGTTGTCGCGCCGGATGTAGGCGATGGCGCTGAGATACTGCTGCCGAGCCGACCGCGTGAACCGGAGCGTCACCGCTCGGGGTCCGGCTCTGCGAGTAGCGCCTCGGCCTCCGCAAAGACGTCGTCCGCGGCGACGAGGCCGCCGTGGGCGATGTCCTGCTCACCCCGCAGCAGCGCTCGCAGGAGCGCGAGCTCCTCCTGTGTCTGCTCATAGCTCGACAGGCTCATCAGGACAGCGGCGGCCCTCCCTCGTTGGGTGACCACGGTCGGCTTCGACGCACGCTTGACCTGCTCGAGCACCCTCGCAGCGTCGCTGCGGAGGTCGGTGACCGGAACGATATTCGGGAGCTTCATCATCCGTATCCTCCGTGCCTCCACCAACGCCACGTTCAGACGTACGTTCAATCAACCTCCCGGTCGTCACTCGTGGGCGCTGATCCAACGTCTCCCGCCCTTGACCCGCCTGTCCCCTCGACATTCGCTACGAGCCCGCCAACGCCCCCCATCCTCCGCGCGGTCGCTGACCCGACACACGCAGCGCGGTGTCTCGACCAGGTCGGGATCCGGCCGCTACAGGGATTGCAGGCCCGTCTTGGCCTGGACGTTGTCGCTGCGGATGGTCAGGACCTGCTCGAACATGCGCTTGGCGTCGGCCTTGCGGCCCTCGCGGAGCCAGGTCCAGGCGAGGCCGAGCATCATCTCGAGGTCGCTCGGGTAGTCGGCGAGCACGCTCTCGTAGAGCTTCTCGGCCTCCTTGTAGCGCCCCTGGGAGAACGCGATCCACGCCAGGCGGCTCCGGACCGTGTAGTCCCGCGGCGCGAGCTTCAGGAGCTCCTTTCCGACCACCTCCGCCTTGCGCCAGCGCTCGGACGCCATCAGCGGCAGCATCAGGCCGAGACGCGGCTCGAGGGCGTTCGGCGCCAGCTTCTCCGCCGCCTCGTACATCGCCACGCTGTCCGCGTAGCGCCCGCCGGCGTAGTAGAGCCAGCCGGCCCGCAAGGTCGCGACGTAGTGCTTGGCGTCGCCCCGCAGGATGACCAGCACGTCGTTCAGCGCCTGGTCGATCTCGCCCTTCGCCTCGTGCGAGAAGGACGAGGCGAAGCGCTTCGCCACCTGGTCACCCTCGGCGGCGGTCGCCTGCGCCGTCCCCGAGAACAGCGTGAACGCCAGCAGGATCGTCGTCATGAATCGCAGCATGGTGGGACTCCCAAAGTCTCTTGTTCTCATGATCCGTCTCGAGCGCGCCACGTGACTCAAAAGTCCACGCCGACGCCCAGTGTTCCGCCGTAGAGCGAGCTCGACGACCCGTACCCGTTGCCGTTGCCCTGGTCGGTCTTCACCACGTCGTGCCGCCAGGTCAGGCTCAGCGCGACGGCGTCCGACGCCGCCCAGCGAAGCCCCGCGCGATAGCCGCCGAGGAACCGGTCCGACGCCGTCCAGAAGGCCAGCCCGTCCGAGTCGACCGGGTTCTGCCGGTCGCCGTAGTAGCCGCTCGCCCACATCCCGAGGCGCTCGCTCAGCGCGACGTCCACCCGCAGGTGCCCGCTCACGAGCCGCTCGTCGTCGACGAAGGCGATCTCCGGCCCCGCGGTCAGCGTCACGGCCCCGAGCCGCAACGACACGAAGGGGTCGACCTGCTCCGCGGTCACGCTCGGCAGCAGCGTCAGCCCGCCGCGCACCCCGAGCGTCCACGCGCCCGCCGTCCACGCCACCCGCGCCGTGGCCACGCCGCCGCCGTCGGTGGCGTCGTTGTCCGACCTCAGCAGCGCCCCCGCCAGCGCCCCGGTGAACGCCCCGAGCCGGAGCTCCACGCCGAGGTGCGCGGCGCCCAGGGACTCGGGCGTGGCGCCCAGCCCGATCACGTCGGACACCGTCCCGCCGGCCCACAGGGTCGCCTCCGACCAACGCACCGACGCGACCGCCGTGACGCTCGCCACGCGCTCGACCGTGCCCTTCGCGTTGCCGAGCCACGTCCCCGACAGCGCCGCGGCCACGATCGGCCCCGGATCCGCCGCCTCGGCCGCCTGCCGGCACGCCGCGACCCGCGGATCGTCGCCCAGCGCGCGGCCCGCCTCGTCACAGCGGCTCGCCGCCGCCTCGACGTCCCCGAGCCCGGCCAACGTGAACGCCAGCCCGAGCGTCATCTCCGCGTCCCCCGGCGACAGCGCCAGCGCCGCCTCGTAGTGGGTCCGCGCCGCGCCCAGCTCGCCCCGGTTGAAGGTCACCCAGGCCTGCCGGCTCTGGGCCCAGTAGCTCTGCGGGTTCAGCGCCAGCGCCCGCGCCCCGGCCTCGGCCGCGCCGGCCCAGTCCTCCCGCGACATCCGCGCCAGCTGGAGCCCGAGCCACGCGTCCTCGGAGCGCGGCTCGAGCACCGTCGCCTCGCTATATGCCGCCTCGGCCTCGGCGTAGCGCCCGGCCGTGACGGCCTCCCAGCCGCGCGAGAGCGTGGTCGACAGGTCCCCCGACGCCGAGCCGGTGGTCAGCGTGCTCACCGTCAACGCGATCACCACGAGCGCGCTCATGCCGTCACCTCCGCGGCGACGAGCAGCGTATCCGACCGCCACGCGCGGAGCGACACCGGGCCGTGCCCGGGCGCCCACACGGTCTCGACGACGTCGGGCAGCGCGCCGCGACCGGCCCAGAGGCCGGAGGCGTCGAGCTCGGTCCGCACCAGCACCCCGCGATCACACGCGCGGATCCGGGTCGTCGTCCGGATCGCCCCGACCTCCTTGAACGGCCGCGCCGCCTCGTGCAGGAGCCGCGCCCACAGCGGGACGAACGGCCCGGCGTCCAGGGTATCGCGCCAGATGACACCGGCGTCGCCGGTCAGCGGCACCCGCGGCACGCCGAGGTGGAAGAGGCCGAGCAGGTCGTCCGCGGCGCCGCTGTAGCCGAGGGTCGTCAGGTAGCTCGGGTCGGCGTAGATCCCGGTCCGAGCGCCCGTGGAGCTGGTCAGGTGACGCGCGCCGAGCGGGTCGATGGTGCTGAGCCAGCGGACCTCGCTCAGCTCGCCCCGGCGCACGGCGCGCCATGGCAGCGCGAGCCCCGGCGGCAGCCCCACGGCCTGCTGCGCCACGGGATCGAGGCCGACCGCCGCGACGCGCTGACCGGTCGCGGGCGACGCGCTGGTCTCGTAGCGCGCCTCGCCGTCATCGCCCTCGACGATGAGGTGCAGGAACGTCGCGGGGCACGTCGGCGCCCCGATCTCCGGGCTCCGCTGGGCCTGCATGTGCAGGTGCGGGACCGGCGAGCGGCCGCTGTTGCCGACCTTGCCGAGGACCTGGCCCTGGACGATCGCGTCCCCCTCGTTCACGACGACGCTGTGCTGCTTCAGGTGGCAGAGCAGGGTGTAGACGTCGCCCGGATGCCACAGCAGGACGAGGTTCCCCCAGTTGTGGACCGTGTCGACCTCGCCGACGGCGTTGTCCGCGTGGTGGGCGACCACCCGGACGACGCGGCCGGCGGCCGGGGCGACGACCGGCGCGCCGTAGGCGTGGAAGTCCTCGACCTGGGCTCCAGCGCCGGTGAACAGCTCGCCGTCCTCGCCGGTGACCTCGAAGTCCCAGGCGTGGGCCCAGAGCCCCTGGTGCGTCTCGTCGCCGTGCGGCCCCTGGGTGATGGTCCAGCGGCCCAACACCGGCAGGCGGAAGAGCGGGACCAGCGGGTCCGGATAGCGCCGCGCACGGAACGCCGCGCGAGCGAGGTTCTGCTCGGGGCTCCCCGGCACGCCCTTGACGAGGCGGAGCGGCCCCTCGGACGCCCGCAGGCCCAGGGTGTAGCGAATGAGCAGGGTCGACAGCACGAAGGGCAGCGCCAGGACCGGCAGGTCCAGCGGCGCCATCGCGCCCAGGGTCGCCGCCGCGATGACGGCCGTCGCGCTCGCCGACAGCGCGGCCAGCAGCAAGGACGCCGGGCTCAGGACCACGAAGTAGCCGCCGAGGGCGATGGCCACGAGGATGAAGTTGAAGCCCAGCAGATGCCCCTCGAGGGACGTCGGGTCGCCGCCCAGCGCGACCCAGGTGCCGGCGCCGGCCGCGAAGCCGACGACGGCGAGCACGGTCGCCCAGCGCGAGATGACCAGCAGCGCCAGCAGGACGAGGAGCCCCGACGGCACCGACAGCTGGAAGAAGCAGGCGCCGAGCGAGCGCAAGAAGAGCTCGACGGGGCCCGGCAGCACGCCCTCGCCGAGGTGCATGGCCCAGGCCGGGTCGAGGGCGATCTCGAGCCCCGGGAAGCGCGTCGCGGCCAGGAGCGCCAGCCACGTGCCGAGGACGAAGGGCAGGCTCAGGACGGGCAGCCCCACGTAGCGCTCGGCGAGGTCGCGGAGCACGGTGCCGACGAGGGTCGTGAAGAGGGTCGCCAGGACGAGCACCAACACGAGCGTCCACGTGAGCTTGAACATCAACCCCATCGCGAGGCCGACGAGGAGGCCGTTGAACGCGTAGAAGCCCTCCTCGCGCTGGGCGAGAGGCCGACCCAGGACGCGCGCCCAGAGGGCGGCGGTGGTGAAGCCGAGCAGACCGGCCGCGCCGTGGGCGGGAACCACGAGCGTCGCAGCCAGCGCGAGGAGGCCGGCGATGGGGTGGGCGCCGAAGAGGATCGACGCGTAGGGGAGCCCGAGCTTCCGGAGAGGAGCCATGAGGCGCTCGGGAAGGCGCAGGCGCGGCTCGATTGTCGCGCTCACGGCGTGGCTTCCTGGCAGTGGGGGGAGGGCGTGTTCCATGTCACCAGCGTCGTCCGTCGCGAGGGGCGGGAGGGCGATGGGCAGGGCGCGGCCGCGGCGCGCGCGGGAGTCCGCGACGCGCCGAGGCCACGCTCGAGTCAGGCGCGGAGCCGCTCGGGCAGGAGCTCCGGGCCCTTGAGGTCGTCGAGCTCCTCGGCGCGCCGGATCAGGTCGACCTCCTTGTTCTCGCCGATCATGACGATGGCCGGGCGGAGGCGAATGAACTGCATCGACTGCGTGACGTTGTAGGCGCCGACCGGGCGGAAGACCAGGGCGTCACCGGCCTCGAGGGGCGGCAGCAGCACGCTCGGCCGCACGACGTCGATGTTCATGCAGAGCGGGCCGTAGACGACGGTCTCTTCGAGCATCCCGCCGCGGTCGTCGGCCGGCAGCACGTCGTGGCGGTACCAGAAGGACGTGAAGAGCACGTTGACGCCGGCGTCGACGATGACCGCGCGGGTGCCGTTGGCGAGGCGCTTGTTGCCGACGACGCGGGTGACCATGAAGCCGGCCTCGTCGACCAGGGCGCGCCCTGACTCGAGCAGCAGGGTCGGCAGCTCGTCCTGCGGGAAGCCGGCGGCGAGGAGCGCGCCGGTGATGGCCTCGGCGTAGTCGTCCACCGGCGGCTTGGTGTCGGCGCCGGGGCCGTACTGGCCGTGCAGGGTCGCGCGGGACGGGAGCCCCCCGCCGAGGTCGATGGTCTTGACGGCCACGCCGGTGTCGCGCTTGGCGGCCAGGGCCAGCTGGGCGAGCTTCGCCGCGCCCTTGGCGTAGGCCTGCGGGTCGAGCATGAACGTCCCGATGTGCGCATGGAGCCCCTCGAGGACGAGGTGGCCGCCGGCGTGGAGGCGCCGGATCGCCGTGAGCGCCTCGTTGTTGTCGTAGTTGAAGCCGAAGCGGTCCCAGCGCGGCTGGATACCGGTGTCCATGTTGATGCGGAGCGTCACCGGGAGCTTGCGGCCGAGCTCGCGGGCGATCTTCTCGACGGTGTAGAGCTCGTCGTGGTGATCGATGTGGATGTGGGCGCCCTCTTCGATGGCGGTTCGGAGCGCCGGCTCGGGCTTGTAGGGCCCGTTGAAGAGGATCTTGTGCCCGGGGATCCCGAGCCTCCGCGCCATGCCGTACTCGACCTCGCTGACGACCTCGGCCCAGGCGCCCTCGTCGTGGAAGACGCGGCAGACGGCGTCGAGGTAGTTGGTCTTGTAGGACCAGGCCAGCTGGACCTTCGGGTAGCGCAGCGCGAAGGCACGGTGGACCTCGCGGTAGGTGCGCCGCAGGGTGTGCTCGCTGAAGACGAAGAGCGGGCTCCCGAAGCGCTCGATGAGCTGGGAGACGGGGACGCCCTCGATGCGCGGGAGGCTCCGGCGGCCGGCGGGGGCGCCGCCGAACTTGTTCGCCAGCCCCGTCTTGTGGGCGATGATGGTCGGCGGCTCGTAGGGCAGGCGCTTTTCGGCGTTGGGCAGGCGGCTCATGCTGGGAACTCCGTCGGGAAGGTCGCCAGGGCGGCGAGGTCAGCGTTCGGGGCGGCGGGCTGCGGGCGGGCGGGCGCGGGCGGCTCTTCGGCCGGCGGCTCGGGGATGGGCGCGCGGTGGAGCTCGCCGTGGACGGTGAGCGCCTCGAAGTCCGACAGCGGCAGGATCTGGTCGAGGCTGTGGCGCAGGAACATCACCCCGGGCGGGGCGGGCGGCATCGGCTCGACGTCGCGGCCGAGGGCGAGCTCGACGGTGGCCCACGGGAGGTTCCGGCCGGCGCCGGCGGAGAGGTAGACCCAGGCGGGGAAGCGCGGGTTGATCTCGATGAGGTAGAGGTCGCCGTCGTCGCCGCGCATCACCTCGAGCTCGCAGGGGCCGCGCCAGGACAGCGCCCGGACGGTGTCCCGGACGAAGGACTCGAGGTAGGTGTCCCGAACCGTCACGCCGCCCCAGGCCTTGCCCTTGTCGGTCAGCTGCATCTTGCGCATGGCGACGGAGCCGATGAGGCCGCCCTCGCCGTCGCCGACGCCGACCACGTCGAACTCGGTGCCGGGGACGAACTTCTGGATGATGACCGGCAGGCCCCAGGAGTTGGCGAGCTTGTGGAACCAGTGGGCGACGTCGTGAGGCGTCTGGGCGACGTACGCGTCGTAGAAGCGGCCCTTGACGACGACCGGGTAGCCCAGCTCGTCGGCGATGTCGGGGATCTTGGTGGGGTCGGTCAGGACCATGCTCTTCGGCACGGAGACGCCGAGCTCGACGAGCTCGTGGAGGCGGTCCTTGTTGCGCAGGGCGAGGGCCTCGGCGTCGGGCAGGAAGGTCTTGATGCCGCGCGAGGCGAGCAGCTCCTGCAGCCGCACCCAGATGGGGAGCTCGGCGTCGAGGGTCGGGATGAGCACGTCGATCGGGGTCAGCGCGTGGATGGCCAGGAGGCGCTCGCCGAGGGCCTCGGCGCCCATCGACGGGTACGGCAGGAGGTAGGCGTGGTCCGCGACCCCGGGCATGAAGTTTCCCGGGTCGAGGGTCTCGTAGGCGAGGCCGACGATGGTGCAATCGGGGCAGGCGTCGCGGATGGCGCGGATGACGGCGACCCCGGGGCCGGGGTTGTCGGTGGCGTTCATGCCGGTGACGGCGATCGTGAGGCTCACGCGGCCACCTCGTCGTCGCGGTCGTCCTTGCCGAGGACGCCGATGTCGCCGAGGCGGAAGAGGAACTGCTCGACGTCGCGGCGGGCGATCCGGGGCTCGACGTCGAAGGTCGCGACGAGGCGCTCGGGGAGCGTCTCGGCGTCGACGCCGTCGATGAGGGCGCGCAGCAGGAACGTGCCCGTGCGGCTCAGGGTGTAGGTGAGACCCGTTCGGGAATCGAAGAGGAAGCCGCTCTCGCTGAGGGCCAGGTGGTCGAGCATCTGGGGACTCCTTTCGCAACCGTGCTGCCAGGTTGGAAAGCAATCCCCGTGCCAGCGCGCGAGCGACCGAAGAACAGGGTTCTTCCTGGGTCGACGGCGCGTCTCGTGCCCCCGCCGTGCCGATCGTGCACGTGCACTCGTGCAAGATGTGCACGTATGCGCCGCGGGCCGGTCCGACCGCTCGGTCACGGGAGCGGATACGCCGTCCATTGGCGTGCCTCCGTCGTGCAGCCCGGACGCCTCGCCTGGCGTCGAGCGTTGTCTCACCCTGACTCGCGTGCGAGGCTCTGCGCCCCGGCCACGTCACGGGCGGGGTCCTACGGCGTGTGAGGAGAAAGATGAGAAAGCGGCCTACCGGTCCGGTGGTGTGTGCGGTGATGTTGACCCTGGCGATGGCCTGGGCCGGCTGCTCGCGGTCGGACGAGCAGGCGAAGATCGCCTACCAGGACCGGGTGAAGAGCGCCGCGACGCTCGGGACGCAGTACCCACGCTTCGAGCAGGCGATGGCGGGCGAGGCCGAGCGGGCGGCGACGTCGTGGAAGGCGGCCCTGGCCGTCTCCGAGGAAGAGGCGCGCAACGACGCCATGAACGACGTGGTCGACGACGGCTTCCCGGTGCAGCACGCCCTGAAGGACGCGGTCGCGGCGGTCGAGGGCGCCGAAGAGAAGACGCGGAAGCTCGCCAGAAGGCGCGTCGGAGGGCTGACCGCGGTCCAGCGCGACCTCTTCCTCGACGGCGCCGAGGAGGACATCGCCGAGGCCAAGACCGCGCTGAACGCGTCGGCGCCCCTGGCCGGAACCAAGGCCGTGGACCTCCTCGAGGACATCGAGAGCGACATGCGCCGCGTCTCCCGCAAGGCGAAGGACAAGCTGAAGGCGCTCGAGAAGAAGAAGAAGAAGAGGAGCAAGGAGTAGCGCACCGGATCTCGGCTTCGCGACCTCGGGGCGGACCGGATGACGGCCCTCCCGCCGGGCGTCTCGACACGCTGAGCAAGAATTGGAGCCCAATTCTTGCTTAGCGGGGGGCTTGGCAAAGAACTCTTGGTAACGTCCGACCGATGCAGCACGGGTCGACGAGCGCGAGCTTCTTGGCGCTGTTCGCCCTGATCGGCGTGAGCGGATGTGCCGGTGGGCCACGGAGCTGCCCGAGAGCGACGGCCCGGGAAGACGCTGACGCCCCGGGGCGACCTCACGGCGTTGGGCGACGCCTTCTTGGCGCAGGACAGGCGGGCCCCACGAGCGATCGTCATGTCCGACGCGAACCTCCAGGTGCTTCAGTCGGTCATGAGCGCGCCCGACTCGCTCGGGCTCGAGCGCGCGAGAGCGTGGATCGCACCGCGGCCTCCGTTCGTGGCGGACGACGTCGTGGGTATGGTGCGGGTCGGCGTGGAGAGTCGCTGGTGCGACAGATCGGGATGGAACGCACTCCCGCTGAGTCTATCGCGAGGTTGGTGCGCCTCGAGAGGATCGAGGGCGTGCTCTGGTGGCTCTACCTGCGCACTTGCACAGGCCCGCTGCTCCACGACCGCTCTCGCGAGCGACCGCACCGATGACCGCCGCGGAACAGCGTTTACGAGGCGCCGTTCCTGGTAGCATCTCGACGACGGGAGCCGGAGGATCAGATGGACATGTATCGACCGTTGCTCGGAGTCCTGGCGGTCGTCTTTGCGCTCATCGCTGGTGGGGGACCTCGTTCTTCTGCCGCCTCGCCCGAGACGCCGAGCGTGATGTTCTGCGACAAGGCGTGGCCGCTCACGGCGACCGAGCTGACCTGCTACGACGGGCGGGTGGTCAGCCCGCGCCCCGAGAACGCGATGGACCTCGCGCCGCTGGCCGAGCTCAAGGAGCTCCGCCAGCTGCGGCTGATCTCGGGCGAGATCGAGTTCATCCTCACCCTCGGCGTGAACGACGTGCGGCCGCTCGCCGCGCTCCGCCATCTCGAAGTCCTCGAGCTCGGCCACACCACCCTGACCGACGTCGCGCCGCTCGCCGCGCTCGGCTCCTCGCTCCGGCGCCTGTCCCTCCACGCCTCCCCGGTCCGCGACATCAAGGCGCTCTCCCGCCTCACCGGGCTCGAGGAGCTCGACCTCAGCTGCACCGCGGTGACCGACGTCAGCGCCGTCGCCAAGCTGACGAAGCTCGAGAAGCTCGACCTCACGACGACGGCGGTCCGCGACCTGCGCCCCCTCACCGCGCTGAAGCACCTCGAGTGGCTCGGCCTCTCGGTGGGCGACATCGACCCCGCCCAGCTCGCCGCGCTGAAGAAGGCCCTGCCGTCGCTCCGCGTCACCGAGGGCCGCCGCTACTGACCGTCCGGACCCGGGCTCACTGCCAGTGGTCCCAGTAGTTCCCGCAGTACGGCAACTCTTCTTGTTCGTACTCCGGGGGGCAGAAGAACGTGTCGTGGCAGATGCAGTCGAAGATCTGGTTCCAGACGGCGCCCCGGCCGAAGGGATCGTCGCAGGTCCACGCCTCCGCGATGCGCGCGCAGCAGGTCTCATCGACCTCCGGAACGCACGGGCAGTTCCAGGCGGGTGAGCCGTCCGTGGGGCACCAGGACGGGAGCGTGTCCTCCTCGGACGTCGCGTCGGGGTCACCAGCGGTGTCGACGGCGGTCTCGCCGCCCGCTTCGACGTCGCTCGGGGCGACCTCCGCGTCCCCCTCGCTGGCGCCATCCGAGCTGCACGCGGCGGCAGCCAGCGCCGCGCCGAGGACGAACGTCATCACGAGCTTCTGGTCGCGCCACATCGCGCACCTCCGGAGCCGATCGGTCCAGAGATAGCGCGCCCGCGATCCCGAGTCCACGGCGCCGTTTGGTGGAACGAACCCGCCGAGGGGTCGGAACGCGATACACCGGTCGTGAACCGAGAGGTGAACGATGCGTCTGCTCCTGGCTTCGACCCTGGTCGCCACCCTCCTCGTGGGCTGCTCGGAACCAGCCGATCACGGTAGTACAGACACGACGTTCGTCACCGACACGGCCGCTGACGCCGAGGACGACGCGGACGCGAGCGATGACGCGGACGTCGCCGAGGACAGCGCCTCGGCGAACGACACCGTCGCGCTCGACACCGTCGTCCCGATTCCGGACCCGCACACGACGCTGACCTTCGACGACGCGACGCCGGGCGAGGCGCTCACCTTCGACATCCCCGAGGGCACCCTCGGCTTCCACGCCGTCGTCGAGGTCGTCGGCTCCACCGGCCTCGAGACCGTCGGCGTCGCCACACTGACGAGCCCCTCGGGCGCCCCCGTCGTCAGCGGCTACACCATCACCGGCGCCGACTGGGCCACGGCGATCGGCTATCAGGGCGTCGCCGCCGTCTCCGTACCCCAGAGCAGCGACCCCGCCGTCATGCCGACGGTCGAGACCGGCACCTGGTCCCTCGTGCCCACCGCGAGCGGCCTGGGCGACGACCGGAGCCTCCGCGTCACCGTCTACATCCAGCGGACCTGGGACGGCCTGTTCCACGGCGCCACCCTCGACGTCCACCTCTACGTCCCCGACGGGCTGACCATCAAAGACCCCGGGCCCTCGCACACCGTCGACGTCGACGCCGCCCCCACCGACGCGGCCATCCAGGCCCGGATCGACGCGTTCTACGACGCCCTCGCCAGCCTCTTCGGCCTGGCCCGCGGCGACGTCTACTACCACCCCATCGACTCGCTGACCGTCCAGGACGAGCACGACTACGCCGCCATCATGCGGCAGACCGTCGCTCCGGACGGCCCGCCCGGCGTCCACATCCTCCTCCAGAACGGGGTCACCATCTACGGCGTCGAGGTCTGGGGTGCCTCCGCTGGCGCACCCGGCGCCGCCGTCCGCACCGGCACCCCGATGAGCGGCGTCGCCCTCAACGTCGACAGCGCCTTCACCGCCGTCGCCGACGGCCACACCCTCGTCCACGAGGTCGGCCACTTCCTCGGCCTCTTCCACACCGTCGAGCTCGACCTCTCCGCCGCCGACACCCTCGACGACACCGCCGAGTGCGAGACCATCACCCAGAACCCGTACGGCTGCCCCGAGGGCGCCAACATCATGTTCCCCGTCTTCTGGGGCGCCTCCGGCGGCGTCCGCATCCACGCCACCTACCAGCAGCTCCTCGTCGTCCACGGCTCGCCGCTCTGCCGCGCCGACACGCTCTCGACCACCACCCGGAGCTGGTCGCCCGCTGCGACGACACCCGCGTCTCCGTTCACCCGTTCGGGACGCCCCCTGAGCCCGGTCGAGCGCCGCCTGACCCACGGACTCTGCGGCGCCGAGCTCACACCCACCGCCGCCGCCCGGCTCCTCGACGACCTCGCCGCGTCCGACCGCGCCGAGCTCGCCCGAGTCGCCGCCGACCCCGACGTCATGCCGCTCCTCCGCCGCCGCGCCGAGGCCGCCCTCGCCCGCTGAGCGCGCCACCTGGCAGCTGCGCCGCGCTGTGCGACTGATTCACCCCTCGAGCGCGGCGAGCAGCGCGTCCCACACCGCGCGGACGCGGGGGACGCTGCGAAGAACGCGGTGGGCGACCAGGTAGAGGTCCATCGTCGGCAGCGGCGGCGCGGAGGTCGCGCCGAGGTCGAGGGCCGTGAGCCCGTAGTGGGGGACGCTCGGGTGGGGGACCAGCGCGGCGCCGATGCCCGAGGAGGCTGCGGCGATCTGGGTCGTCAGGCTGTCGGTGGACAGCACCGGCGCCACCCCGCAGCCGCGTAGCCAGCGCGCCGGCGGGGCGTCGGCCAGGCGCGGTCCCCACCCGATCCACGGCACCGCCGCGACGTCGTCGAGCGCCCCGAGCCGCGCCGCCAGGCTCGGGCTGGCCGCGGCGATCCACTGCACCGCCAATACCTTCCGCAGCACCAGATCCCCGCGCTCGGGCCGGACCACCCGGAGCGCCAGATCCGCCTGCCGCCGGCTCAGGTCGACGACCGCCTCGCCCGCCATCAGCTCCACCCGGAGCCCCGGATACCGCGCCATCAGGGCCGGCAGCATCGGCAGGACGATCACGTCGGCCACGTCCGGTGGACACGCGAGCCGGACCAGCCCCGCGACCTCGCGCTCCAGGCCGTCTACCGCGTGGGCGAAGCCGGCGACGCTCTGCTCCACCAGCTCCGCCGCCGGGATGAGCTCCTCGGCGGCCCGCGTGGGCCGGAGCCCCTCGCGTCCCCGGTCGAAGAGCCGCGCGTCGAGCGCCTCCTCCAGCCCGCCGAGGCGCCGCGACACCGTCGAGGTGTTCACCCCCAGCGTCGCCGCCGCCGCGCCCATCGTCCGCGACCGCGCCAGCACCAGGAAGAGCCGCACGTCGTCCCACTGGAGCGCCGCCAGCAAGCGCTGTTCCGGAGTTCGTTGCATGAGCGCAACGATACCGCGCACGGATCGCTGTTTAAAGCGTTCTCGGAAAAGGTCACCGTCGCTGTGGGTCGAACGCGGCCCCCACCCGAGAACCCAGGAGCAACAGATGACGACCGTGACCTCCAGCGACCGCCCCACCACCCTCGTCCTCGGCGCCACCGGCAAGACCGGCCGCCGCGTCGCCGCCCGCCTCGCCGAGCGCGGCTGGCCCGTCCGCCGCGGCTCCCGCGCGGCCACCCCGCCCTTCGACTGGGAGGCCCCGTGCACCTGGCCGACGGCCCTCGACGGGGTCGAGCAGATCTACATCAGCTACCAGCCCGACCTCGCCGTCCCCGCGGCGCTCCCGGCCATCGGCCGCCTGACCGCCCTGGCCCGCGAGCTCGGCGTCCGGCGCCTGGTGCTGCTGTCCGGCCGCGGCGAGGACGGCGCCCGGGCCTGCGAGGAGCTGGTCCTCGGCTGCGGGATCCCCGCGACCGTCGTCCGCGCCAGCTGGTTCTCCCAGAACTTCAGCGAGGGGCCGTTCCAGGGCCCCCTCCTCGACGGCGCCTTCCCCTTCCCCGTCACCACCGTCGGCGAGCCCTTCGTCGACGTCGACGACATCGCCGACGTGGCCGTCGCCGCGCTCACCGCCAGCGACGACCGGCACGTGGGCGAGGTCTACGAGGTCACCGGGCCCCGGCTCATGACCTTCCCCGAGGCCGTCGCGGAGATCGGCGAGGCCGCCGGCCGCCGGATCCCGTTCATCCCGGTCAGCCCCGAGGCCTACCACGAGGGTCTCCTCGCCGCCGACGTCCCGCCGCCCCTGGCCGACTTCCTGCGCGAGCTGATCGAGACCGTGTTCGACGGCCGCAACGCCCACGTGACCGACGGTGTCCAGCGCGCCCTCGGCCGCCCGCCCCGGGACTTCGCCGACTACGCCCGCGAGGCCGCCCGCGCCGACGCCTGGGCCACCCGCTGAGTCTCTCCGCCACTGGTCCGCGGTCGTCTCGACCGCTCCCGTCGCGCGGCGGACGGGACGTCCGCGGACCAGGGGAGCTCGCCACATGGTCCGCGGTCGTCTCGACCGCTCCCGTCGCGCAGCGGACGGGACGTCCGCGGACCGACTTGCCGAGCTCCCGCATCACTTCCAGCCATCCAACTACGACAGGAGCTACTCATGTCCCCGGCCACCCTCGACATCGCCCTCGTCACCGCCGCCCTCGCCGCCGGCGTCTCCGCGGGCTGCATCTTCGTCTTCTCCAACTTCGTCATGCCGGCGCTCTCCCGTCTGCCGGCGCCGCTGGCCATCCGCGCCATGCAAGCCATCAACGAGGACGCCCTCAACCCGCTCTTCTTCGCCTTCTTCATCGGCACGGGCCTGGCCGCCGTCGCGCTGAGCGCCGTCCACCTGGCCGTCGACGCGCCCACCGAGAGCACCCCGTGGCTCCTCGCCGGGACCGCGGTCTACGTGGTCGGCGTCATGGGCGTCACGGGCGTCCGCAACATCCCGCTCAACGAGGCCCTCGCCCGGGTCGCCGAGGACGACCACACACCCGACACCTGGCGCGCCTACCACCGCCCCTGGACGCGCTGGAATCACCTCCGCACCGTCGCGGGGATGGCCGCCTCGGTGCTCTTCATCCTCGGGGCGATCACCTGACGCCCGAGACCTCCCACGCGACCCGGGCGCCGAGGTCGACCCGGGTCGCGTGTTCTTCCCACCTTGGAGCCGTCCCCTCGAGGACTGCGTCTTCCGGGACAGCGTCGGAGCGACCGCCGGCGGCGGCTTCAACGCCAACGGCGGCACCCTGCGGTCCGCCGCTGCGCCGTCATCGACATTGGACCGGGCCAGGGGCGGGACCCGAAGACCTCGGGTCCCGCCCCGTCCACTCCCCCCTCGCGATGTCCGTCGAGGCCCGCGGCGCTCAGAGGTCGAGGTCGTCCGGGGTGACGCACTGCTCGAAGAGCGCCTCACCCTCGGCCTGACACTGGTCCTCGCAGCCGACCGGCGGCGGATCGCAGCCGACGAGGCACGCGTCGAGCGCCGACTGCCACAGGAGCTCGCACTCCATGGGGTCGCCGCCCTGGTCCTCGCACTGCATCCGGAGGTCCAGCGCCGCCACCTCGCACTGCTGCTCGCAGCTCGGGGCGACCGCGCACCCGAAGGCGCGGAGGCAGCTGTCCGTCAGCGCGGTGAACCCGAGCTCGCAGACCGCGGCGCCGAGGATCGGCTCGCACAGCGCGAGGAGGTCGCTCGCCACCACGTTGCAGCCACCGTCGCACGCCGGCTCCGCGCCGGAGCAGACGACCTCTTCGCAGCGCGCGATCGCGGCGCCGCCGAGCAGCTCGCACGGCTCCGGGTCGGCGACCAGCGCGTCGCACTGATCGCGCACCGGTCGGACCGCCTCCTCACACTGCGCCGGGCAGGTCGCCGTCTGCGCGCAGTCCTCGTCACACCAGACCGCGCACCCCGCCGGGCACACGCCGTCGCCGGAGACGCACACCGTCGGGTCGCACGCGCCGCCATCGCAGTCCGCGTCGCAGGACGCGTCGCACAGCGTCGGATCGCAGAAGCCGTCCCCCGAGACGCACGCCGAGGACTCGCACAGCCCACTCGCGACGCAGTCGTCGTCGCAGGTCTCGTCGCACCACGCGTGGTCGCAGATCCCGTCGCCCGGCCTGCAGCTCATCGGGTCGCAGAACGCGAGGCCGCAATCGTCGTCGCAGGTCTCGTCGCACCACGCGCGGTCACACACGCCGTCGCCGGGTCGGCAGACGGTCGGATCGCAGTACGCGACGGCGCAGTCGTCGTCGCAGGTCTCGTCGCACCACGCGCGGTCGCACACGCCGTCGCCGGGTCGGCAGACGGTCGGATCGCAGTACGCGACGGCGCAGTCGTCGTCGCAGGTCTCGTCGCACCACGCGCGGTCACACACGCCGTCGCCGGGTCGGCAGACGGTCGGATCGCAATACGCGACGGCGCAGTCGTCGTCGCAGGTCTCGTCGCACCACGCGCGGTCGCAGATCCCGTCGCCCGACGCGCACGTCACCGGGTCGCACCACGCCGTCACGCAGTCGGCGTCGCAGGTCGGGTCGCAGCCGTCGCCGCACGCGCCGTCACCGCTCGCGCAGCGAACGGGATCGCACGGGTCGAGGGCCTCGCAGTCCGGGTCGCAGGCCGGGTCGCAGCGGGTGTCGAGGCACTCGCCGTCGTCGGGTCTGCAGACGTCGGGGTCGCACGGATCGAACGGCTCACAGTCGGCGTCGCACTCCAGCGGGCAGCTCGCAGGGCACGCGCCGTCGCCGGCGACGCACTCCGCGGGGCAGCCGCCGCCGCAGGCCGCGACGCACAGCTGGTAGGCCTCGGTCGCCGCGGGCTCGCAGTCCGACGGGTCTCCACCGTCCACGAGGCACGGCGCGTAGGCCCGCGCCGCCTCCAGCTGACAGAGCGCCGGGCAGCCGCCGCACTGCTCGAGGCAGGCCCCGACGACCGCGCACTCGGGGCTGTCCGGCTCGCCCTGGATGCAGGCGAAGAGCTCGGGTTGCAGCTGCTCGAAGCAGGTCTGCTCGCACGGCACCGGCGCCTGACACTGGGTCTGGACGCAGGTCTCGTAGCTCTCCTGCCAGCGCCACTCGCAGTCCTCGGGCGGCTCGCCGGACGCCAGGCACGCCTCGCGCTCGGCGTCCGCCTGCTGCAGGCACATGTCCTCGCAGCTCGGGGTGGCGCCACAGATCTGCCCATGACACAGCTCGCTCACCAGGATGGCGCCGTCCTCGCAGCTCACCGGCTCGAACAGCTCCGGCGAGGCCTCGCACACGGCCCTCGCCTGGCTCGACAGCTCCTCGCAGCCGATCGGGCAGTCGGTCGGGATCGCCCCGCAGAAGAGCCCGCTGCAGCTCGCGCCCAGCGCGTCGTGGAGCTGCTCGCAGGCCATCGGCTGGAGCCCCAGGGCCACGCACTGCGCGCTCAGGTCGGCGACCAGCTGATCACACTCGACACAGTCCGGCGGCGGCGGCGGCGCGACGCAGGTGTCGAGGCACTGATCGACGGCGCCCTGCTGCTGCTCGGTGCACTCGGTGACCACGACGTCGGGCAGCCAGCGGCAGCTGACCTGCTGGCCGGCGCCGTTGTCGGCCCGGACGACCAGCGCGAGCTTCGGCGCGTCGACGTCGAGGGCGCCGTCCACGAAGGCGCCCGACGCGCCCTCGACCGTCTGGGTCCAGTCGACCACCTGCCCCTCGGCGACGACCACGCCGTTGACCCGGCCGACGGCCGCCCAGCTGGGGTCGCAGCTCTCGCTCAGCGCCCAGCTCGCCCGCAGGAGCTGCTGGTTGTCGTCGCAGCCGGCGCCGCACGGGCCGACGTAGTCCCCGTGACCGACGTGGGCCGGGACCGCGGCCGCCGAGACCTCGAGGGTCCGCCCCGCGTGGCACACGAGCGCGCGCCCGTCGGGGACCTGATGGTCGCCGCCGCACGGCCCAGCAGTGTCGCCGTGGGCCAGGTGCGCGACGGCGGCGTTGCCGTTTCCGAGGTGCAGCGTCTTCTTCCCCTTGTGGCAGACGGTGTTGCGGTCGCCGGTCTCGGGGCAGACCGGGATCATGTCACACGTCAGCTCCGGCACCTGCGGGTCGACGATCGCGACGACGACGCCGTCCTCGGCGGCGAGCCCGTCGGCGTCCTCCACGGTCAGCACGATCTCGTGCTCACCGGCGGGGAGCGCCACGGTCACCACCGACCCCTCGGCCAGCACCACGCCGCCCTCGGTCCAGGTGTAGCGGACGATGGCGTCGTCGGTGCTCGGCCAGGTCGAGTTCCCGTCGACCGAGCGCGTGCCGTCCAGCACGACCTCGGCCGCGCAGGCCCCACCTTCGAGCACGAAGGACAGGTCGTCGCCCGCGTCGGCGACGGGGGCGATGGGCGGGAGCTCGGTCGGCAGCCCCGCGACGAACCAGCTGAGGCTCTGGACGACCCCGCACACGACGTGGTTGACGGCGTCGACCGAGGTCGTCGCGTCTTCCCAGCCGGTGGTCGTCCGGTGGAAGAGCTTGAGGTGCGGGGCCTGGCCCGAGACCACGTCCGCGGGGTCGTAGGCGATGCAGACGGTGATCGGCGGGCTGTAGGTCGCCTCGACGACGATGTCGTAATAGAGGCCGAGGAAGCGGACCTGGTCGGGCGCCGGGCCGCCCTGGGGGTTGGACGTCGCGACGAAGGACGCGGTGCCGGCCTCGGTGACCTCGGCGAAGCTGACCGAGACGCCGCCGCCGAGGTCGACGAAGACGTCGTCGCCCACGTAGACCTGGCCGATGGACGCGCCGATCTCGGTCAGCGCGCAGGCCGTGAGGTCGGCGTCGACGCTCCCGACGAAGATGCGCCCGTACTGCCCCGGGACCTCGTCGCTGTAGGCCCGCAGCGTGTAGTCGCCCCCGGGCGCAGCGACGGTGAACGTCCCGTCGCCGTCCGTCCAGGCCGAGCGGACCAGGCTGTCGTGCCAGGAGCAGCCGTTCTCCGGGTCGCACTCGAAGTAGGACCCGCCGAGCTCGCAGTAGCAGCTCCCCTGGCCGTCGTCCCAGAAGCAGGTGTCGGCGTCCGCGCACGACGGCGGGCCCTCGCGGTGGAGCTCCGCCAGAGCGCCCTCCACCGGCGCGCCGTCGCGGCGGATGATCCCTCGCAGGGTGCCGAAGCTCGGGTCGAAGGGCGCGTCGGCCGTCGCGCCGGCGGTGACGGTGACCGCGATCGTCGCGAGCTCGAGGCGCCACTCGAGGCCGAAGCTCAGCGCGTACTCACCGACCGGGAGCTGGAGCAGGTAGGCGCCGTCGGTGTAGTGGGCCTCGACCTGTCCCCCGCCGTCGACGCGCGTCGCGCGGATCTGCAGCCCGGCGAGGGGCTCACCACAGCTCGTCAGGGCGCCACCGACGCGGCCGGTCCGATAATCGACCGTCGCCAACGTGACGTCCGCGCCGTCGGCGACGGTGACGTCGTCGACGGTGGCGACCCGGATCGTGCCGTACTGCTGGCTGAGCTCCGGGTCGTCGTACCGGTTCGATACGGCGTAGTAGACGACGTCGTAGGTGCCCGGCGGCGCGAAGACGCGGTAGTGGCCGGTCTCGTCGGTGCTCGTGTGGAGCTGCCTCGGAGTGAGCCACTGACAGGGCTCGGTAGGGCTGCAGTAGAACTCGCGGCCGTCCACCTCGCAGTGGCAATCATCGAGGCCGTTCTGCCAATAGCAGCTGTCCGCCGCCGAGCAGTCCGCTGGCGCGGCCTCGACGAGGCTGACCTGGGCGTCCCGCGCCGGCGCCCCGTCCTCGAGCAGCTCCCCACCGACGAAGCCGCCCGGGACCGCGAAGTCCACGACGAGGGCGTCACCCGCCACGACGGTCACCTCGGCCCTGGCGATCTCTTCGTTGTCGCTCACGGCGAGCAGGGTGTAGGTGCCGGCCGGCAGCCGCAGCGTGAAAGCGCCGGCGGAGGCGTACGTGTAGATACCCCACGACCCATCCTGGGAGGCCCGCAGCTGGACGTTCTCGAGGGGCAGCCCCCCCGCGGTGATCGTGCCGCTGACGAGCCCGGTCGCGTAGTCGACCCGACCGAGCTCGACGACCCCGCCGTCGGGGACCGCGGCGCTCAGCTCGGCGACCGTCACGTCACTGTTCTGGCCGTCGACCCAGGCGCTCCGGACCTCCACCGTCCAGAGCTGAGACGGCAGGACCTTCCAGACCTCGCCGGCCTCGTCGGCCGAGGCCCAGACCTCGGTGGGGTTCATCCACTCGCAGCCGTCGGGGTTGCAGTAGAACTCCTCGCCGCCCAGCTCGCAGTGGCACTCGGAGCCGTCGTCGGAGGTCCACCAGCAGGTGTCCGCCGCGGCGCAGGAGGTCGGCCCCTGTCGCCGGATGTGGACCTGACTCCCGACCGCCGGGTCGCCGTCCGCGGACACCTGCAGGTGAACCGCGGCGCCCGGGAAGACGAAGTCGACGGCCACGGTCTGCTGCGGGAGGACCGTGACCACCACCGGCGCACCGAGGACGAGCTCGTGCTCCAGGCGCGCGCTGACCTCGTAGTCACCGACCGGCAGCGTCAGGCTGTAGGTCGCCCCGACGATCCAGGTCTCGACCTGACCCTGCCCAGCGAGGGAGCTCGCGACCACGCGGACGCCCTCGAGGGCTTGGCCATCCCGGGTGGAGACAACCCCGGCGACGGTCCCGGTCTGGTAGGAGATCTGGGCGCTCGCGTCCAACGTCGCGAATACCCCGAGACACAGGGCCAAAGAGAGCCCTGCCACGTTCAGACGTGAGGTCATGGCGGCTACTCCTGCACCTCTACCGGCGCGTGTCGCGCCGGCTCGAGACAGCAATTTCGGAATACGCCGATAGTGACGAGTCGCGACCGCCCGGTCAACGCTACCGCCGCCGACGAACGTCACCAACACCCTCTGAATTGCGGGAGTTGGGCCTCGACAGGGCGCCGGGCGGAGCCGCGTCAATATGTCGCGGGCACATTCGTGACTGACATCAAACCAGCGGGTGTGCATCGCCGATGTCTCGCCGGCGCCGGGCCCGAACAGCGCCGCCTCGTCGCGGTCGTCGCGTGTTGCGTTCGCGGTCACGAGCGGCCACAGTGGCCGCCCGCCCGAGCCCGGAGCCGCCATGCCGTCCCCCGCCCCTCGCAAGATCCCCTGCCCTCACTGCGGCGCGGAGGAAGAGCGCGTCCTGGCCGAGAGCATCAACGGGCCGCGGCAGCCCGAGGTGGTCGCCGCGATCCTGACGGGGCGCTTCAACGTCTTCAGCTGCGGGGGCTGCGGCGGGGAGTTCCTGGTCGACAGCCCGCTGGTCTACATCGACCTCGAAGCCGGCCACTGGATCCACATGTTCAGCCGCGGCGACGAGCCGAGCTGGGCGACCCGCGAGGCCGAGGCCGACCACACCTTCGAGCGCGCGATGGGCGCCCACCCGGCGCTCCGCGACCGCGCGAAGGCCATCGCTCAGCGCACGGTCTTCGGGCTGGGCGCGCTCCGCGAGAAGCTCCTCGCGCTCCGCTCCGGCCTCGACGACGGCGCCCTCGAGGCGCTCAAGCTCGACATGCTCCGGCGCACCGAGACCTTCAGCTGGCACCCCGCCGCGCCGGTCCGCCTGGTCGCGGTCGACGACGACGGCCTGGCCTTCGAGCAGCTCGGCAGCGACGACGTCATCACGGTGCCGCACGCGTGGCTCGAGCACATCGTGAGCTCCGACGAGTGGGCCGCCGCCCGCGCCGCCGTGGCCGCCGGCTCCTACGTCGACATCGGGCGGACGACCCAGCGCTGACGCGGCGCCACGAACTGGCGAACGTGCGCGTGACACCGCCGACGGGGTTGACTATGGTGGGTATTCCAGCCCGACAAAGGACCCCCATGAATACGCCTCGGCGCGCGCTCCTCGCCGTCTCGTGCGGCCTCCTCGCCCTGTCCGCCTGCGGTGACAGCGGCGGGACGTCCTCCACCACGGATACGCTCGCGGCCGACACCTCCGTCGCGTCCGACACCGTGACGCCCACAGACACCCAGACCGGGGCCGACACCGTCGCGCCGACCGACACCGTCGCTGTGGACGACACGAGCGCGCCGGCCGACACCGGCGGCCCGGACGACACCGTCGCCGGCGACACGGGCACGCCGACCGACACCCTGGTCCCCGACACCACCGGCCCGGCGCCGCAGTGCTTCGCGCCGGGCGTCCCGTGCGACGACGACACCCTCCCGAGCCCCGACGGCGAGCTCATCTGCTCGAACCCCGACACCAACGCGCCCGACACCCAGACGTGCAGCCCGGTCTGCGAGACGAACGAGGACTGCCCGGGCGGGACCCTCTGCGTCGACGACGAGATCGTCCACGCCACCGCGCCGGTCTGCGTGCACTACAACTGCACGTCCATCCTCGCCTCCGAGACCGAGTGCGCCGGGGCGGGTCCCCAGGGCGGCACGTGCATCATGTTCACCCAGGACGCGGGGCTCTGCGTCCCGGCGGGGACCGCGAGCGCGGGCGAGGCCTGTGAGGCCGATGACGACTGCGCCTCTGGGCAACGCTGCCTCGACGGCGCCTGCGCGACCTCCTGCAGCCTCGCTGACGACTCGGCGCCGTGCGGCGACGGCGAGGGCTGCCAGGACTTCGGCCTCGTGGGGGGCGTGGGGCTGTGCCTCGACTTCTGCCCGGGCTTCGCGTCCACGGCGGGGACCTGCGGGGAGGGCCAGGGGTGCCGGCCGACCGGCGCCGAGGACGGCTTCTGCGTCGACGTCGGTACCCAGGGCGTCGGCGACCCGTGCGGTGAGGACCAGGCGTGCGGCGAGCAGCTGTGGTGCACGCGGATCCAGGACACGGATCCGAGGACCTGCCACGCGATGTGCGACCGCGACAACGAGGACCTCGGCGACTCCTACTGCGCCGCTGGCGAAGGGTGCTTCGAGCTCGACACCATCAACGCCATCGGGGGGTGCTTCCCCGGCTGCACGCCGTTCGTGAGCGAGGACGAAAACGGCTGCACCGAGGCGAACAAGAAGCGCTGCATCGCGGCCGACTACGGCGCCCACGGCGTGTGTCTCGACTCGGGGGCCGTGGCGCTCGGCGGCGCCTGTACCGGAGGCGACTGCCAGGGCGACGCGCACTGCGTCATCCCGACGGGCGAGACGAGCGGCACGTGCGAGAAGCTGTGCCCGCCGTTCTCCGGTGATACGAACGGCTGCGGCGCCGGCGAGGTGTGCGACATCTTCAGTCCGTCCTGGGGGGTCTGCACCGACGAGGTGGCCAACCCGAAGATCGCGCCGTTCTCCCCGTGCACGACCGCCGGCACCTGGTGCGACGACGCGATCATCTGCCTGACCGTGGACGCCCAGGGGAACAGCCTCTGTATCCCGGTGTGCCGTCCTCCCCTCGGCGACGAGGACTGCCCGTCGGGCGCCGCGTGCGAGGACGGCTTCTTCGAGGGCGACGTCCTGGGCCTCTGCCTCCCCCAGTAGTCGCGGCCGCCCGCGATCGTTGACGGCGCGTCGGTTCGGCCCCTATTCATCGAGGTCCCCCGAGCGAGGAGACCGCCGATGACGAGCCCGAACCGAACCCCATGGCTCCTCGGTGTCGTCGTCGCGGCGCTGGCCGGCTGCGCCTCGCCGAAGGCGACGCCCGACAGCGCGTCCGCGACGAAGGAGGAGGCGCCGATGACGACGACCCGCGAGCGCCCGGCGGTGAAGACGTCGGCCACGGCGGCGAGCGTCCTCGACAGCATGGCCGGCAACGGCGAGCGGTCGGTGGCGGTCAGCGTCGGGATCCCGGACTGGCGGACCGGGCGCGTGACGCTTCAGGTCGCCGGGGACGGCACGGTGCGCGTCGACCAGCGCTCGTCGACGGGGGACAACGTCTACACCGCGAAGTGGGCCCCCGAGCGGGTGGCGTCCTTCGCCCGGGACCTCCGCGAGGCCCGGATCCTGGACATCGCCCCCGTCCCCGGGCCGCGCGAGCCCGGCGACGTCCCGGTCGAGATCGTCGTCACCGACGGCTCCAACGTCGCCCACCACGTCAGCGTCTGGCACGCCGACCGCTACGACGACCCGCACCTCGACCAGGTCCTGAAGGCCGTCGACGGGGCGGTCGGCGAGATCAGCGGGGGCGCCCTGCCCTGACCCTCTCCGGAGGGACCGCCCGGCGGCGGCTTGGCCCGTGCGTGCAGGCCAGAGCGACAGCCACGAGACGGCCGCGGGCCACGTGGACGAGATCGCGAGCGGCCGAGCGCGAAGCCGACCGGCCCGACGCCACGGAAGTGGTGGACAGGCGCGCTCCCGGCCCGTCATAAGGGGGCGACGGAGGACGTGGTGCTATACGACGTTGCGATCATCGGCGGGGGCATCATCGGCTGCGCGATCGCGCGCGAGCTCTCACGCTACGCGGTGCGGGTGGTGCTGGTCGACAAGGAGTGCGAGGTCGGCTTCGGCACCTCGAAGTCGAACAGCGGCATCATCCACGCCGGCCACCACTCGCCCGCGGAGACCCTCAAGGGGCGGCTCGTCGTGGAGGGCAACCGCGCCTTCCCGAAGCTCGCCGAGGAGCTGGGCTTCGGCTTCGAGCGGGTCGGCGAGATCGTCGTCGCGCGCGACCCGGGCGAGCTCCCGGCCCTCGAGAGGCTGAAGACGCTCGGCGAGAGCAAGGGGGTCCCGGGGCTCGAGCTCTGGGACCGCGACCGGCTCCTCCGCGAAGAACCGAACCTCTCGCCGCGGCTCGCCGGCGGCCTCTACGCCCCGACCGCCGGGGTCATCAACCCCTACGAGTGCTGCTTCAACCTCATCCGCAACGCCCGGATGAACGGCGTGGAGCTGCTCGTCGAGAGCCCCATCGTGGGCATCGACCGGCGCGACGGCTTCCTGTCGCTCAAGACCCCGCGCCAGCTCCTGCACGCCCGCTACGTCATCAACGCCGCCGGCGTGGGGGCCGCGAAGGTCGCGGCGATGCTGGGTCTCCACGACTTCACGATCCAGCTCCGCAAGGGCGAGGAGTACATGCTCGACAAGCGGATGAAGGGGGTCGTCCGCCACATCATCTTCCCGGTGCCGTCGGCGAAGTCCAAGGGCACCCTCGTCATCCCGACCTTCGACGGGACGATCATGGTCGGCCCCACCGCCGAGGACGTCGACGACTACGACATCTCGACCAGCGACGCCGGCGCCAAGGCCGTCTTCGACTTCGTCCGGACGCTGGTGCCGTCGCTCCACGCGCGCGACACCATCGCGGAGTTCGCGGGCCTGCGCGCCGTCTCGAACACCAACGACTTCATCATCGGGCCGACGGCCGTGCCCGGCTTCATCAACGTCGCCGGGATCCAGTCGCCGGGGCTCACCGCCGCGCCGGCCATCGGGCGCTACGTCTGCGACATCCTGCGAGACGAGGGGCTGAGCCTCGTCGAGCGCGACGACTTCGAGCCGCGCGTCGAGCCCATCCCGCGGTTCTCGGCCCTGTCGATGGACGACAAGCGCGCCCGGATCGCCGCCGACCCGGCCTCCGCCCACATCGTCTGCCGCTGCGAGGAGGTCACCGAGAGCGAGGTGGTGGCGGCCATCGACCAGGGCGCCCGCACCCTGGACGGGCTGAAGTTCCGGGTCCGCGCCGGGATGGGGCGCTGTCAGGGCGGGTTCTGCACCTGGCGTTGCATGCAGCTCCTGTCCGAGCGGCTGGGCCTGCCGATCGAGGCGATCACCAAGCGGGGAGGCGACTCCTGGCTGGTCATCCCGCGCCTCGAGGACGAGCCGACCGAGGAGGCCCCGCGATGATCACCCGAACGCCCCGCTCGCGTTACGACGTCGTCGTGGTCGGCGCTGGCCCCGCGGGTCTGGCGGCCGCGCTGGGCGCCCGCGAGGCCGGCGCCGAGCACGTCCTGATGGTCGACCGCGAGCCCGAGCCCGGCGGGATCCTGCAGCAGTGCATCCACACCGGCTTCGGGCTCCACACCTTCGAGGACGAGCTGACCGGCCCCGAGTTCGCCGAGCGCTTCATCGACCGCCTCACCGAGCGCGGGGCGGATCTGCTGCTCGACTCGTTCATCCTCGACGGCGCGCCCCGCGAGGGCGCCGTCCAGGTCATCGGCCGCGACGTCGGCGCCGCGCGGGTCGAGTACGGCTCCCTGGTCCTGGCGATGGGCTGCCGCGAGCGGACCCGCGGCGCGCTGCGCATCCCCGGGGCGCGCCCGGCCGGCGTCTACACCGCCGGGCTCGCGCAGAAGATGGTCAACATGATGGGGGTCCTGCCGGGGCGGCGGGTCGTCATCCTGGGCTCGGGCGACATCGGCCTCATCATGGCGCGGCGGCTGGTGCTCGAGGGCGTCGAGGTGCTCGGCGTCTACGAGATCCTGCCGTACTCGAGCGGGCTCAACCGCAACATCGCCCAGTGCCTCAACGACTTCGACATCCCGCTGCACCTGTCGACCACGGTCACCCGCGTGGGCGGGCGCGACCGGGTCGAGTGGGTCGAGGTCTGCCCCGTCGACGAGGCGCTCCAGCCGGTCGCGGGCGCGCGCCGCGAGCGCATCCCGTGCGACACGCTGCTGCTGTCGGTCGGGCTCATCCCGGAGAACGAGCTGAGCCAGCGGATCGGGGCCCGGCTGGATCTCGTGACCCGGGGCCCGGTGGTGGACTCGACGCTGATGACCTCGGTGGACGGCGTCTTCGCGTGCGGTAACGTCCTGCACGTGCACGACCTGGTCGACTGGGTCGCCGAGGAGGCCATGCGCGCCGGGCGCTTCGCCGCCGAGCACGCCCTGGGGCGCCCGCGGCCGCGCGACTCGGTGCGGCTCGTGCCGGGCCAGAACGTCCGCTACACCGTGCCCCACACGATCAGCCCCGACCGTGACCAGGTCGTGATGTTCCGGGTGGCCAAGCCCATCGAGCGGGCGACCGTCGTCGCGGTCGCCGTCGGCGAGGAGCGCGAGCAGCCCGTCGTCTCGAAGAAGATCCGCTACGCGTTCCCGGCGGAGATGATGCGGCTCGAGCTGAGCCAGGCCGACCTCGACCGGGTCGACGCCGAGACCCTGCGGATCGACGTCGTCGAGCGGCCGAAGAAGAAGAAGCGCAAGGAGGGCGGCTCATGAGCGAGGTGCAGAAGATGGTCTGCATCGGCTGCCCCATCGGCTGCCAGCTCGAGGTGGAGCACCTCGCGGGGCCGGACGACGCCTGGCGGATCGCCGGCTACGCCTGCAAGAAGGGCAAGACCTACGCCGTCGAGGAGTCGACCGACCCGCGGCGCATGGTCGCGACGACCGTGGCGATCGACGGCGCGGCGTGGCAGCGCCTGCCGGTGCGTACGGCCATGCCGATCCCCAAGGACCAGGTCCTCGCGCTGTGCCGCCGCCTCCACGCCGTGCGGGTGAGGTCGCCGATCGCGATGGGCGACGTCGTGCTGGCCGACGCCCTGGGCACCGGCGTCGACGTGATCGCCACGCGGAGCCTCTAGCCCCAACGCCCGCCACCCACAGAGTAACACCTCGATACCAAAAGTGTTTTCACCACAGAGGCGCGGAGGACCACGGAGCGGCGAGCACGCCATCTCCGTGAAGTCTCCGCGGCCCCTGTCCCCTCCCTCCTTGGTCAAAGGCTCGGAAGTCGCGTCCCGGGCCCGCCGCGCCGCTTCGGTCACGGCCCGTAGGTGACGCTCCAGCCGTCGCCCATGACGTAGCCGGTGCCGCCGGACTCGCCGGCGCCGATGCCGGTGTAGCGGCCGCGATGGAAGACCGAGCGGCGCTGGCCGCGCGCGGCGACCGCGAGGTTGCCGAGGCGCGGGCCGCCCTCGAAGCCGAAGTTCCACGCGGCGTCGACCCAGTAGCGACCGCGGACGACGCGCCCGAGGCGGGACAGGTCGCGGACCTCTCGCGCCGTCAGCTCGCGCCCGTTGACGACGACCCCGGTGCGGCCGTTGCTGATCCCGCGCCACATCGGCGCCCGCACCGGGAGCCCGGCCGGCAGGACCCCGGCGGTCCCCTGCCCGACGTAGCCCCAGGCCCCGCAGCGGGCGTCGTACCAGAAGCGCCCCGGGCGGACGGTCACCCCGCGCTGGGCGAGCGCCCGGATCTCGGCCGCCGTGAGCGCGACCCCGTTCACCGTCGCCGTGAACACCGACGGGCCGCGCGCCCGCGCCGGAGCACGCGCCGCCGAGGGCAGACACGCCCCCGCGACCAGCAGCGTCGACAGCCCCGCGGCGATCATCAGGTCTCCGATCCTCATCTCCTACCTCCGTCTCGTCTGGCGTGGGCAGCGCGACGAAGCACGGCCCGTACCAACCGCGGAGGCGCCGCACCGGATCGGCCGAACACCCAGGTTCTTACTGGCTGATCGGCTGGTCATCCCACGCCGCGCGAGCCGCCCGACGGGCGAGGTGTCCCCGGGGACGTCCCGGGGACACCTCGGCCCTCTCGCCGCCCGACGGGCGATCGGCTCCGTGACGGAACGCGGCTCAGTGGCGGGTCGGGGTCGACGCGGTCGGGGTCGCCCAGCCGAGCGGGGCGACGAGGAGCCCGCGGTTCTCCTGGCCGACGTAGGTGGTCCAGCCACCCGAGGTCAGGTGCCAGCCGCCGTCGGCGTCGCGGACGAGCTCGGCGCAGTGGGCGCGCAGCTCGGTGACCGGCGCCCAGCCGAAGTCGAGGGGGTCGGCCGAGCGGAACACGACCGTGCGGACGTAGTCGATCGCGGCCTCGGTCGTGCGCGTCAGAAAGAGGTAGTACCAGCCGCCGCGGCGGACGACGAAGGGGCTCTCGAGGTTGCCCCACGAGAAGCCGGCGATGGGGTCTGTGACCACGGCCACGGGGCTCGACCAGCCGTCCGGGTCGTCGAGGTCGGCGTTGGTCGTCGCCACGATCTGACCGTGGTTGCCGGCGCCGACGCCGACCGAGTAGAGGATCCAGCGCGCCCCGTCGCGGAAGACCATCGGGTCCCGCCCGCCCGGGGGCCGCTCGCTCGGGGTCGGCGTGGACTCGGCGCGCACCCAGTGGACGAGGTCCGCGCTGTCGGCGCGGCGTAGGGTCCGTGCAGGCGACTCGCCGTCCCCGACGCCGGCCGCGTAGTACATCGTCCAGTAGTCGCCGTCCCGGTAGACGACGTGGGGCGCCCAGAGCGCCGATTCGTTCAGCGCCGGGTCCGCCGTCAGGATGTCGGCCTCGTCGCGCCACGGCCCGTAGAGGTCGTTCGCCGTCGCGTGCAGGAGCGAGCGCTCCTCGAAGGGCGCGCCGTCCGAGGTGTGGGTGATGCCGTAGAGGTGCCACCCGCCGCCGGGCCCGCGCACCAGCGTGTGATCGTTGAGGTACCGCGTCCCCTGGGGCCGGTAGACCCGCTCGAGGGCGCCGGCGACGTAGGGGATCTCCTGGGGCCCGAGCTCGGCCTGGCCCTCGACGTCGTCGCCGGGCGTGACGTCGCTCAGGCCGTGGCCGGCGTCGAGATCGGCGCTCCCGGGCAGCGCCTCGGCGTCACACGCCCCGGCTCCCGACGCGACGAGCGCGACGGCCAGCGCCCAGAGGACACCACCGCCACGCGTCGCGCGATGGACACACCGCTGCGGCGCCGGCCGAACCAACGAACACCTCCTCCCGTGCGCACCTCGCGGGGCGGCTGGCCCGCCCCGCGTCGCACACCCCTTTCGACCCGCGACCGGCCGCCGAGCGAAGGTCTTTTCGCGATCGCGAAAAAGATCACCGCGCGCCTTCGGTTTCGCGCTCGCCAAGTGTCTTAGATAGGAAGAGGGTCGCGGACTACGGCGGGACCCGATACAGACGGGACACGCGGCGGAGGAGGCGACATGAGGCGATTGACGACGCTCGGACACGGTGTGCTGGCGATGATCCTGGGCACGGCGCTGATCGGCGGCTGCCTCGACAGCGGCGCCGGTGATCCGAACCTGAGCCACTCCGCCCTGAACAACGGCGAGTCGAGCGACACCTACGGCGGCGACAGCTACGGCGGCGGCGAGTACACCGACAGCTACGGCGGCGGCTACGCCGACAGCTACGGCGGCGGATACGCCGACAGCTACGGCGGCGGCTACGCCGACAGCTACGGTCCCAACGGCGACAGCTACGGCGGGTACGCCGACAGCTACGGCGGCGGGTACGCCGACAGCTACGGCCCCAACGGCGACAGCTACGGCCCGGGCGACGCCGGCCAGGGGGGCGGAGATCAGCTCCACGCCTGCGTCGTCGAGCTGGTCGACTGCCTCTTCAGCGAGCCGCGCGAGATCTGCGAGGCCCGCTTCGCGTCCTGCTACGAGGGCGGCGACCACGGTCCGCCGCCCGTCGACCCCGGGGCGTGCGAACACGAGCTCCAGATCTGCCTCGAGTCCGCGCCGGCCGACCCCGACGCGTGCTTCCAGCACTTCGACGTCTGTATGCAGAGCGCCGCCCCGCCCCAGCCCGGCGACGACCCGGCGATGATGTGCGACGACCAGTTCCGCGCCTGCATGGAGACGCCCGAGGGCCCGATGGATCCTACGGTCTGCGAGGAGCAGCTGATGGCCTGCATGGACGCCATCGGCGGCGGCTCCCCGCCCCCGCCCCCGCCCCCGCCCATCGACCCCGGCGCCTGCGAGCAGGAGCTCGAGGCCTGCCTCGGCGGAAACCCCGAGGACCCGACCCCGTGCTTCGAGCACTACGACGCCTGCATGCAGGGCGGTGACCCGGGCGACGCGCCGCACGTCGCCTGCGAGCTCGAGCTGAACGCCTGCGTCGAGGCGACGCCCGAGGACCCCGACCACTGCTTCCACGCCTTCGAGCAGTGCATGCAGGCCGCCAACCCGGGCGACCCGGGCCAGCCCCCGAACCCCGGCGACGACGCCTTCGTCGCCTGCGAGCTCGCGCTGAACGCCTGCGTCGAGGCCACCCCCGAGGCGCCCGACCACTGCTTCCTCACCTTCGACCAGTGCATGCAGGCCGCGGCGGGCGACCCGGGGGGCCCGCCGGACGTCGACCCCAACGACCCCGCTCAGGTCTGTGAGCCCGCCCTCGACGCGTGCGTCAGCGCCTCGCCGGAGGACCCCGAGCCCTGCTTCGTGGCCTTCGAGGCGTGCATGGCGTCCTTCGCCGGCGACCCGGCGACAGGCCAGCCGCACCCCGACCCGGCGATCTGCGAGCAGCTCCGCGAGGCGTGCTTCTCCGAGGGCCGCCCGCCCCACGAGTGCGACGCCGCCTTCGACACCTGCATGAGCGAGTGACCCGCTGGTGGTGGGCGGATCCGACGGGGCCATCGACGTGGAGGCGCTCTACCGGCGCTTCGGCCCCGTCGTCCTCCGCCGGGTCCGCCGCTTCGTCCCGGAGTCCGAGGCCGAGGAGACGGTCCACGAGGTGTTCCTCAAGGTCATCGAGCGCATCGGCTCGTTCCGGGCCGACAGCTCGCCCGCGACCTGGCTCTATCGCCTGACCACCAACCACTGCATCAACCGCGCTCGGGACCACGCGCGCCGGCGCGAGCTGCTCGCCGCCCACGGCCCACCGGCCTGGCAGGAGCACGACAGCGCCCCCCCGGACGCGCGCCTCTTCCTCGAGCAGCTCTGGCGCGCGCTCGACCCGGAGCTCGCCGAGATCGGCGTCTTCTACTTCCTCGACGGCATGACCACCGCCGAGATCGGCCGCGTCGTCGGCGTCTCGGACCGCACGATCGCCAGCCGCATCAAACGCCTCCAGAACCTGGCCCGCCGCGCCGCGGCGGAGGAGGGCGCGCCATGAACGCCCCACCCTGGGACGACCAGCTCCTGACCCGCGACGGACACGTGAGCCCGCTCGCCCTCGAGCGACGCCACGTCGACGCCCCGGACCCCGAGCGGGACGCCGTCATCGACACCCACCTCGCGAGCTGCGCCCGCTGCGCCGCCGCCGCCGCCGAGGTCGAGGCCTCCCACGGCGCCTTCGACCTCGCCCCGCCGCCCGACCTGCTCGCCCGCGCCGCGAGCGCCGCTCCCGTGATCCCGCTCCGCGCGGAGCGCCCCAGCCGCCTCCGCGCGGCGACCCTCTGGCTCGCGCCCTTCGCCGTCGCCGCCCTCGCGCTCCTCATCGCCGCCCCGTGGCGCGACGACCCCGACACCGTGCGCCTCCGCGGCGGCCCCTTCGACCTCGAGGTCTGGGTCCACGACGGCGACCACGCCCGCCCGGTCACGACCGGCGACCCGGTCCACCCCGGCGACCGCATCGGCTTCCGCGTCAAGGCGCGCCAGGACGGGCATCTCCTCGTCCTCGGCGTCGACGAGCGAGGCCACGTCTACGTCTGCTATCCCCAGGAGGAGGCCGCCGTGTCGGCCCCGATCGCCGCCACGCCCGAGCCGATCGAGCTCGAGCAGGCGATGCGCTTCGACGCGGTGCCGGGCCGCGAGCGCCTCGTCGGGCTCTTCTGCGAGGCGCCCATCGCGCTGTCGGAAGTGGCCGCGACGTTGCGGGAGCAGGCGGGCGCGCTCACGATGAGCGACGCCCTGCCGCGCCTGCGCGGCGACTGCGCCCAACGGGAAGTGATCCTGCTGAAGTCCCCAGACCCCTCGGGGGTGTCCCCATGACGCCGCCCACCCTCCGCCGAGCCCTCGCGGCGCTCCCGCTGGCGCTCCTGACGCTGCTCGTGACCGCCTCGCCGGCCAGCGCACAGTCCCGCTACGCCGCCGTCATCGGCGTCAACGAGGGGGACGTCGACGACGTGCGCCTCCTCTACGCCGAGCGCGACGCCGCCCGCATCGCCGACGTGCTGACCCGGCTCGGGGACGTCCCGGCCGAAAACCTCCTGCTGCTGCGCGGCGGGGACGCCGACGCGGTCGAGCACCTCTTCCACGTGCTCCGGGACCGGATCCAGGCCGAGCCGAGCGGCGAGCGCCCGCTCCTCTTCATCTACTACAGCGGCCACGCCGACGCGCAGGCGCTCCGGCTCCGCGGCACGCGCCTGTCGTTCACGCGGCTCAAGGCCCTCGCCCGCGAGGTCGGCGCCGAGGTCAGCGTCTTCGTGGTCGACGCTTGCCGCTCGGGCGGGCTGACCCGGGTCAAGGGCGCGAAGCCCGCGCCGCCCTTCGAGATCCGCGCCGACGACCACATCGACAGCGAGGGGCTCGCCATCATCACGAGCTCCGCCGAGGGCGAGGACGCCCAGGAGTCCGAGCGCCTCAAGGGCGGCATCTTCACCCACCACCTCGTCGGCGGCCTGGTCGGCGCGGCCGACGCCTCGGGCGACCGCCGCATCACGCTGAGCGAGGCCTACCGCTACGCCTACGCCCAGACGCTCCGCGCCACCAGCGAGACCGCGACGGTCCAGCACCCGACCTACGCCTTCACCATGAAGGGCCGCCGCGAGCTCGTCCTGACGCGGCTCACCGGCGACCGCGGCCTGGGCCGCCTGGCCTTCCACGCCCCGGGCCACTACCTGCTCATCGAGCGCTTCGGCGCAGGCGACGTCGCCGCCGAGCTCGAGGCCGAGGCCGCCACCGAGCTCCTCGTGACCCCCGGTCGCTACCTCGTCCGCCGCCGCGCCCGCGACGGCGTCTGGGAGGGGCACGTCGCCGTTGCCGCCGACTCCCGGGCCGAGGTGCGCGACGGCGACCTCTCGCGGGTCCCCTTCCGCGAGACCGTGCGCAAGGGCTACGCCCCGGACGCCGGCAGCGCCTGGAGTCTGGGCGGGGCCTTCGAGATCGGCGGCCCGCCGCTGCCCGACACGGGGCTCGGGCTCTATGGCGCCCTGACCGCGCAGCTCGACCTGGCCGACGTGACCCTGGCGCTCCGCTTCCGCTATGGGCGCAGCACCAGCACCAACGACACCCTCAGCCTGACCCAGGACCTCTTCGGGGTGGACCTCGGCGTCTTCAAGCTGTTCGACCTGACCCGGGGGCTCGCGGCCGGTGTCGGCGTCCGCGTCGGCGGGGACTTCGTGTCCCAGCGCTTCGACACCCGCGGCCGGGCGCCCTCCCGCGGCGTCGCCCTCGGCCGACTGGCCCCGGTGGTCCGCCTCGAGGCCGCGCCGTCGCCGACGGTCGGCCTGGCCCTCGACTGCGGCGCCGACATCGAGCTCGTCGAGCTCGAGGACGAGGGCGGGAGCGGGCTCTCGACCCCGGTCGTGCCCTTCTGCTCCCTCGGGATCGCGCTGGAGGTGCGCTGATGCGCGGGCTCATCATCGCGCTGGCCGCCCTCGCCGCCGCCGCCGGGTGTGACGACGCCGCGGTCGGCGGTGACTACCAGGGCGAGCCACTCCTGACCGTGACCGGCTGGGTGAGAGTCGAGAACCTCTACACCGACATCGCCGGCGACGCGATCGAGCGCGGGCGGCTCCGGACGGCGGTCCTGTGGGCGGCGCCCGACGGCTCGGGGGCCGGGCGCTCGCGGTTCGATGTGGTGAGCTCGGTGGCCGAGCGCGTGGACGCCTCGGGGCTCTTCCCGGCGCGCTACGAGCTGACGCTGTTCTCTCCGCCGGCGCCGCGGCTCGTACAGCCCTCGGGCGGCGAGGGGAGCTACGCCGTCGGCGTGATCGTCGCCTTCCTCGACACCGACGACGACGGCCGCTGGGAGGCCGGCGCCGAGCAGCTCGTCGGCGCGGTGCTCGACGTCGCCCTCGTCTACTCCCCCGACGACGGCGTCCGAGGGCCGGCCATGGGCACGGTCTTCCCGCCCGGCTACACCCTCGCCAGCGTCAGCGACGACCCGGGGACCTGCGGCGAGAGCGGACAGGCCCTGCTCTACGCCCGCGACCGGCCCGAGGCGGACATGGTCGTCGACATGGCCTTCCCGTACGAGGCGGCCCTCGACCTCGACTGTGACGGCGTCTCCACCGAGTGGGTGGCCTTCTGCCCCTCGCTCGAGGTCGTCGGCGACATCTGCGTCGACCCCTCGACCGGTGGCGGCGAAGAGCTGTGCGCGCTGTGCTCGGCCTTCCTGCCGCCAGCGGGCGACGATCCGCTCCTGTGCGACGAGTGGCTCCCGAGCTGCCTGCTCCAGTTCCCCCCCCACGAGTGCGAGGGGGTGTGGCGGAGCTGCCGCGAGGTCGGCGACGAGATCCCGTGGTGCGGCGGCGACCCGGTCTGCGTCTGCGACGCGATGTTCACCGCGTGCAACGAGGACACGGACACCGCGCGCTGCGACGAGCTGCGAGTCCAGTGCTTCCCGTGATCACCCGCCCTCGGTCGGCGCCCCGCTCACGCTACGTCCACGGGATCGCGGGCCACGGCTCGGGCAGGTCGGCGCGGCGGGCGAGGCCCACGGAGAAGTGCTTCGCGCCGCTGAACGCGTAGCGCGAGGCGACGCGGTCGGGCCGGTACCGCTGGGCGATGGCGCAGGCGTAGCTCCCGGGCGTGACGCGGAGCAGCTGGTCGCGCTGGTGCTCCTCGGGCAGGCGCACGTCGTCGAACTGGGCCGCCATCGTCAGCGCCTCGTAGCTCGTCAGCAGGAGCCGCCCCTCGGTGGTGACGATCCCCCCGTCGATCGCCCGGAACGGCTCGTCGTCGGGCTTCACGCCGGCCCCGATCTCGACCCGCCAGGTGTTCTCGGCGCCGGTGGCCCAGATCAGCAGGCGCCGGAGCCGCATCTGCTCGACGAAGTGCGCCACGAGCTGGTCGTACTCCCAGTCCTCCGCGACGAAGCCGGCGTACGCGTCCGGGTCGAGCAGCGCCAGGAACCCCGAGTCGTCGGTCACCTCGATCAACATCACGCACCTCCAGGTCACCGATGACGCTACCACCGCCCCGGCGGGCGGTCGCTCCTGCCCCCTGCGACGTTTTGTCCCGCGCGGCCGGTCACGCCGGGACAGGACTCAGGGCGTGTGCTAGCGAGCACTATCCCGAGACGGAGGCCCCCGATGACCGCGCAGCCGACCCTTCGAGAGCTCTTCACGAACCCGCGCTTCCCCCGCGCGAGCCGCTACGACGCGCGCTGGGTGGCCGAAAACCAGATGGGGCCGAACGCCCTCTGGCTGACGGAGTGGGCGTGCGAGGCGCTCACGCTGGAGCCCGGGATGCGCGTCCTCGACCTCGGCTGTGGGCGCGCCATGAGCTCGGTGTACCTCGCTCGCGAGCACGGAGTCCGGGTCTTCGCGACCGATCTGTGGATCGCGGCCGCCGACAACTGGGCGCGGATCCGCGCGGCGGGCGTAGAGGACCTGGTCACCCCGATTCACGCCGAGGCCCACGCCCTGCCCTTCGCCGAGGGCTTCTTCGACGCCATCGTCTCCGTCGACGCCTACACCTACTTCGGGACCGACGACCTGTATCTGTCCTACATCACCCGCTACCTGCGCCCCGGCGGACAGCTCGCGGTGGTCGTGCCCGGCCTCACCCACGAGCTCGAAGGCCCGCCGCCGGACCACCTCACGCGGCCGCAGAAGAACGGCGCCCCCTTCTGGGAGCCGGACTGCGCCGTCTTCCACTCGGCCGACTGGTGGCGCCGCCACTGGGAGCGCGCCGGCGCCGTCGAGGTCACCTCGGTCGAGGCGCTCGAGGACGGCTGGCGCCACTGGGTCGATCACGAGCGCGCGGTCGAGGCCTCGGGGCTCGGCGTCTTCCCGTCCATGGAGGAGGCGCTCCTGGCGGACGCCGGTCAGACGATCGGCTTCGTCCGCGCCGTCGCCCGGCGCCCGGAGACCGAGGCCGACAGCGCGTCACCCCACGTGTGGGAGCCCGCCTTCATGAGCGTCGTCTCGGACCTCCTGGGGGGCCGCGACGAGGGCCCTTCGGACTGACCGTCAGGGGGCGCCGCCCTCCTGGCTCTTCTCCGGGTTCTCCTCGTTGGGCTCGAGGATGACGCGGATGCGGCAGTTGTACGTGTCGAGCTCGTCGAGGCCGTAGAAGTTGTTCTCGCCGGTGTTGAGCGTGCCGGGGTGGGCCTGCTTGACCGCCTCGCGGGCGTCCTTCCTGGCCTGGCCCTTCAGCTCGAGGGCGGCGGCCTCCTGGGTGAAGGCGGCGTGTACCGCCTTGTTCCGCGACACGCGCCGGAGCGTCGTCTGCAGGTGCGCGCCCTTGAGGCCGTTGTCCCAGTGGCCGAGCTTGCCCGAGGCCTTGCCCGGCCAGAGGTACTTCGGCGAGCCCGACACCTGGATGCGCGCGCCGGCCGGATCGTGGACCAGGATGCCGTCGTCGAGCACGGCCGTCAGGTAGACGTAGTGTCCGACGGTCCCGACGATGACGCGCTTGCCCTCGGCGAGGAGCTGCTTGGCCCGCGCGAGGACCGCCGGGTCGCGCATCTTCTCGGTCGAGGCGTAGGCCTTGCCGCCGGAGACGAGCCCGCTCTTCTTGGCCATCTTCAGCATCGTCCCGGTCATCGTGACCGCGTCGAGGCTCCCGCCGATGGCGACCGCGGCGGCGATGCACAGGTCCTCGAGCTGGACCTTGGCGAGCAGCGAGGGGTTGTTGATGATCGACTTCAGCGACTTCCGCTGCGAGCCGCACTTCGCCGTGGCCTCTTTGCGCATCCCGCGCTGCTTCAGGTAGGTCGCGACGGCCTGCTTCGCGACCTCCTCGGAGCCGGCGATGCTGACGAGGGCCATCGCGACGGCGGTCATGTTGCAGGTCGCCGAGCCGGCGCTCTTCTTCCAGTTCCCCTCGCCGTCCTCGTAGGAGTTGTCGTTCTGGGTCAGGTAGAGGTCGCTGGTCCCGGCCTTCTCGCCGTTGCCGTGGAACTCGCTGGGCACGTCCTCGGCGGAGCCGCCGCCGCCGGACGGCGTGTCCTTCGCCTTCTCCTCCGGCTTCTGCTTGGCGGCGTCGTTCTTCGCCTTCAGCTCGGGTGACGCGGCCTTGTCCCGGATCTCGACCCAGGCCTTCGCCTCGGCGCTACCCTTGCTGAGCTTCACGCCCTTCAGCCACGGGAAGACCCGGTAGAAGACCTCGTCGGTCAGGGCGTTCACGTCGGCGTGCCCCTGGGCGACCAGCTCCCGCGCGAGGCTCCGCGCGGCCGTGACGTCGACCGCCAGAGGGCCCGCTGGCTGCGCCTCGGGCTTCTTCTCGTCGGCCTTGGCCTCGCCGCCCTTGGCGTCGGCCTTGCCGTCCTTGGGCGAGAGCGCGTTCATCGCCGCGTCGTAGCCCAGCTGGGCGAGCTGCTTCAGCCCGGCCCAACCGCTCGTCAGCCCGCCCTCGGCCTGGACGGCCGGGCCCTTCTTCTGCACCTCGGGGGTGAAGAACGCGAAGCTCATGCTGGATTCCCCTGTCTTCTCTTCCGTTCGATCCGTGAAGTGACGACCGCCGGAGATCGGTTCACGAGAATTTGATCTATTCCGGTGTTGCGCGAAGACCTTTATCGAAATCGGCGTGTTACGCTGCCGCCGTGGCAGACGACTCCGAGCTCTTCACGCGCTGGGCCGGCGCCGACCGCGCGGCCGGCGCCGCGCTCGTCGAGCGACACTACGGGGCCATCGAGCGCTTCTTCGCCACCAAGGCGTCCAGCGGAGCCGTGGACGACCTCGTCCAGCAGACCTTTCTCCGCTGCGCCGAGGCCGCCTCGCGCTTCCGGGGTGACGGCAGCTTCCGCGCGTTCCTGTTCGGCGTCGCGCGAAACGTCCTGTGCGAGCACATCCGCCGGCAGACCCGCGACGGCCGCAAGACCCCGGACTTCGAGACCCGCTCCCTCGTCGACCTCGCGCCGGGGGTGTCGACCCAGGTCTCGCGCGACATGGCCCACCAGCAGCTGGTCCTGGCGCTCCAGCGCATCCCGGTCGACCTCCAGACGCTGCTCGAGCTCTACTACTGGGAGGAGATGAGCGTCGACGAGCTCGCCGAGGTCGTCGGCGTCCCCGCCGGCACCGTCAAGAGCCGCCTCTTCCGGGCCCGCGCGCTCCTCCGAGAGGCGCTCGAGGCGCTGCCGACGGGCGACGCCGAGGCGCGAAACGGCGCCAGGACGCTCCTGAACCGCTGGATCGCCGAGGTCCGTGACCACGCCCCGACCCCGCGCCCCTGATGTCCTCGTGAGCGACGCGCCCCCTACCGATGACGAGGTCGAGATCGCGCAGCTCCTCCGCCGGACCCGGGTCCCGGAGGCTGGCGGGCTGGCGCGGCTCCTCGGCGCGCGGCTCGTTCAGGCGCGGCTCGGGCTGGCGCCGCCGCCGACCCTGGGCCGCTACGAGGTCACGCGCAAGCTCGGCGAGGGCGGGATGGGCGCCGTCTTCCTGGCCCGCGACCCGCGGCTCGAGCGCGACGTCGCCATCAAGGTCCTCCACCCGCGCGCCGACGACGCGCGCGGCCAGGAGCGGCTGACCGGCGAGGCGCTCGCGCTCGCGCGCCTCAACCACGAGCACGTGGTGGTCGTCCACGACGTCGGCGAGCAGGACGGCCAGGTGTGGCTGGCGATGGAGCACCTCGCCGGCGGGACGCTCCGGCGCTGGCGTCAGACCCACCTCGACGCCGGCTGGGCCGAGGTCACGCGCCACCTGCTCGCCGCCGCGCGCGGGCTCGCCGCCGCGCACCGCGCCGGGGTCGTCCACCGCGACTTCAAGCCGGACAACGTGCTGCTCGGCGCCGACGGGCGGGCCCGGGTCGCCGACTTCGGGCTCGCGCGCCCGGCCGGCGATCACGAGGTCGGCCGGGTCGAGGGGACGCCGCTCTACCTCCCCCCCGAGGTCGCCGCGGGCGAGCCGCCCAGCCCCGCAGGCGACCAGTACAGCTTCTTCGTGAGCTTTCGGGAGCTGCTCGACGCGCCGGGCGAGGCCGGCGAGGGAGAGCCGCTCCCAGCGGCGCTGGAGGCCCTGCTGTCGCGCGGGCTGGCCGCCGCCCCGAGCGACCGCTGGCCGTCGCTGGACGCCGTGGTCGCGCGGCTCGAGGCGCTGCTGGCGGCGCCGCCCGATCCGCGGCGCGACGCGCTGATGGCCCGCGTCCAGCGCATCTGGCTCGATGGCGTCGAGCGGAGCGCGCTGTCCGGGACGCCGCCGGTCGCCCTCGACCTGGTCGAGCTGCCCGACGCGATCGAGGCCCCCTGGTCGTCCCTGCCGTCCCCGGCGGCGCCGTCGCGCCGGACGACCGCGAGCCTCCGCCGCGAGCTGTGGCGGGCGCACGGGTCGCTGCTGCTGCTCGGCGGGCCGGGCGCCGGCAAGACCACGGCGCTCCTCGGCCTGGCGCGGGAGCTCCTCGAGCGCGCCCGGGCCGACCGCTCGGCGCCGGTCCCGGTGGTGCTGAACCTGGCGTCGGCCGCGGCGGACACCGGCTCGCTCGCCACTTGGCTGGTCGACGAGCTGGTGACGAAGTACGGCCTGCCGCGGCGCCGCGCGCGCCGGTGGCTCGAGGACGGGGCGTTGGTCCTGCTGCTCGACGGGCTCGACGAGGTGGCGGCGCCGCTCCGGCGGGCCGTCGTGGAGCGTCTCAACGCGTGCCGATCCGAGCAGCCCACCGGGATGGTCGTGGCCTGCCGCGAGGCCGCCTACGCCGGGCTCGGCGTGAAGCTCCGGGTCGGGGCGGCGCTCCGGATCGAGGCGCCGGGCGAGCGCGCCCTCGACGCCCTGTGCGCGGGTCACGGCGAGGTCGTCGCCGGCGCCTGGCGCGCCCTGGCCGAGGACGAGGGCGCGGCCCGGCCGTCGCCGCTGGTGGTGTCGCTGTGGCTCCGCGCGAGGGGCGCGAGCGCTCCCGACGAGCAGGCCGACGACCCAGGCGAGACCGAGGTGATCGGGCCATCGCCCGACGCGGCGGCGGGGCTCTACGACGCCTACGTCGGGCGCGCCCTGGAGCGATCACCGCGGCTGGACGAGGCCGGGAAGGCGAGGCTCGTGGCGGGGCTGACGTGGCTCGCGGCGACGCTCCGGCGGGTGGGCTCGGCGGACCTCTGGCTCGAGCGGATGCAGGCCGACTGGCTCCCGACCCGGGGTCAGCGCTGGGCGGCGCGGGGGCTCGGGCTGACGCTCCTGGCGCTCATCGCCTTCGGGTGGAACGCGGCGGTCAGCGCGGTGGCCGGCCGGCGCCCGGTCGTCGGGGCGCTGATGGGGGCCATCGCGGTCGTCGTCGCGCTGATCCTCAACCGCGGCCTCCGGATCCAGCCCCGGGAGGCGCTCCGCTGGTCGTGGCGGGCGAGCGCGAAGCGGCTACCGCTGCTGGTCGCGCTGGGGGTCGCGGCCGGGCTCCTGTTGGGCACGGTCTACATCGCTTGGGTCAACGTGGTCCTGTGCGTCTTCGGGGCGGTCGCGATCGCGGTGGCCCTGGGGCTCGAGCCCCGCGACGAGGAGAGCCGCATCCGCGCGGCCCAGGGGCTCCGGCAGTCGCTGACGACGGCGCTGGTCGTGGCGGTGGGGACCGGGCTCCTGGCGGGGTTGGCGGTCGGCTACGGCGGCGTGTCGCTGGTCCTGCCCCACGTCGGTCCGGAGTCGACGCTCCCGACCCTGCCGGACCCGCGGCTCAGCCTGTTCCTGAGCGCCGGCGGCTTCGCCGGGCTGGTCGCGGGGCTCGTCTACGGCGGGCTCGCGGTGACGCTGCACCTGGCGCTCCGGCTTGTCATCGCCGTCCGCTCGCCGCTTCCGTTTCGCCTCGCCACGTGGCTCGACCGCGCCGCGGATCGCGGGATCCTGCGGCGGGTCGGCGGCGGCTGGATGTTCCTTCACCGGACGCTGCTCGACCACTTCCTGCGCCGACCGCGCGAGTGAGCGCGCCGCGGGTCGCGGCTCAGAGCAGGTCGAAGAGGCTCTCCACGAGGCCGATCATCTGCTCGGCCAGGCCGATGCTCTGGCTGGCGAGGTCCGAAGCCTGGGTGGCGAGGGCGAGCGAGGTGTCCGCGATGAGGTACTCGCTCTCGACGATGCGGTCGGCCATGACGCCGATCTGCAGCTCGGTCCACAGGATGCGATCGGCCATCACGCCGATCTCACCGGCCATCAGCAGGATGTCGGCGGCGAGCTGCAGGGTCGTCCCCTCGGAGCCGTCGATGCGCGCGTTGATCGCGTCGACGAGGTCGAGGATGTCGGCGGTGTCCGCCTGAACGAGCTGGGTGGCGTCGACCAGGGCGAGGGCGTCGGCGACGACCCCGGGGTCGGTCTCCTGGCCGGCGATGGTGGCGGCGGCGTCCTCGATGGCGGCCGCGTCGCCGCTCAGCTCGGTCGCGACGGGCGCGAGCGCGTCGGCGGTCGTCTGGACGGCGGCCCAGTCGTAGCTGAAGGGCGACCACCAGGCGTGGGCGATCGTGGTGAAGGTGGCGAGGGTGAGAAGCGAAGACACGACCGCGACGGTCGCGAAACGAGCGCGAGCCATGATGACCTCCAAGTCGTTGAGCTTCGAGGTCCCGAGGCGGCGCGCGGCGACGCGCGCCCTGCCGATGGCTGACCGGCCCTCGACCTCCAAGCTGCTGGCACCTGGGGAGAGCCGGCGGCGCCCGCGAACGTGACACGGATCACGATCGACGTCGGGTCGCCCAGCGCCACCGCCGACACCGCGGAGCGAGGCGCTCACGGCGTCGTCGACCCGTGACGCGGCGATTCGTCACACCCCGCGCGCGACCGGCCTCCGTGCCCCCGAGCGGCCGGCGCCGCGGGCCGCTCGGCGCGCGAGACGGCCATGGAGCAGGACCGAGGAGACGAAGGGGCTCCGCGGACGGGAGGCCCTGCCCACGCCGCGCTCGGCGGTCCACGGGCTCGGAGCTCGCGGGCGACGAGCTGGCCGCTTGGGCGCTCGCGCGGACGGGCGACCGGCCGGTGTCCGAGGCGGTCTCAGTGGACGTCGCGGCGCGCGAGGTCCACGGTGTAGGGGCACGTCCAGTTCGGGCGTGGAGCCGAGCGGACCGGGAGGTCTCACGTGGGCGACAAGGGCCAGAAAGCGAAGGACAAGAACAAGCGCCAGGACGACAAGAAGAAAGACAAGAAGGCGAGAGACGCCGCGGCGCGGGTCGAGGCGAAGAAGAAGGTCGTCAAGTAGCCGACGGGGGGGCGCGTCCCGCTCCGGTGACGCGCGTCCCCCCGGGGACCTCAGAGGGCCTGGGCGAGGGCCTTCAGGAAGACCTCGTAGGCCTCGAGGGGGTACTCGCCCATGTTGAAGAGCCGGAAGTAGCGGTCCGAGAGCTTGCCCTGGGCGCTGTAGATCTCGAAGACGCGACCCTCGACGACGTTGGTGGCGAGGGTCTCGGCCATCCGCTCGTAGGAGTTGCCGGCCGGGATCTCGAGCATCGTCCCGATGGACTGCAGCGGCTGGCCCTCGAAGCGGGCGATCTTCAGGCCGAGGCGCTCGTAGCCGGCGCGGAGCAGCTCGCAGCGGGCCTGGTACATGGCGTGGCGGCCGGCGACGCCGCCCTCGGCCCGCAGCGCCGAGAGCGCCGCGTCGACCTGGAGCACGCTCATCGGATCGATGGTGTAGGGGTGGCCGCCACCGAGCTGCTTCTTCCAGGTCTTGTGGAGCTCGAGGTTCGGCGTGCGCGAGGCGAAGCCGCCCATCTCGTCGAGGAGATCCTTGCGGACGACGCTGCAGGTGATGTTCGGGTGGCTGTGGAGGCCCTTGTTGCACGAGCCCATGACCGCGGCGACGTTCCACGCGGCCAGGTCGATGGGCTCGACGAAGAGGGAGCTGATGCCGTCCATCAGGAGCTTCTTGCCCATCCGCTTGGTCAGGGCGCCGAGCTCGGCCATCGGGTTGAGCGTGCAGGTCGACGTCCCGCCGTGGATCATCGCGACGGCGTCGGCGTCGGCGAGGAGCTCCTCCACACGGTTCAGGTCGGGGCGGACGCCGTAGGGGAGCTCGTAGTCGATGACCGGCTGGCCGATGGCGCCGGCGAACTCCAGGATGCGGTCGCCGTAGGCGCCGTTCCGGATGACGAGCAGGCGCTCGTCGGGACGCAGGCACGAGCCGAGAACGGCCGCGATCGCCGTCGAGCCGCTGCCGGTCAGGAGCACCGCCTCGTAGTCGTCCTGGGCGCCGAGGGCCTCGACGATGCCGGCCCGGACGCGGTCGAGGATCGGCTTGAACTTCGGGCCGCGCGGGACGATGGGGTTTTCGCCGTAGCTCCGCGAGACGGCGTTGACCGCCTCGGGCAGGTGGAAGACGGCGGGGGTCAGCGAGACGACTTTGGGCGTGTTCGACATGGCCCCGTCTCCTACGAAACTTTGCGGGCGCAGTCACGCCCGACGTGCACGCGAGCAGACAGTCCCGAGGTCAGACGAGCATGAAGAGCGCCGCGCCCAGGGCGAGGATGATCAGGAAGACGACGAGGGCGAGCGGGCCGCGCTGAGCGGGGACGAAGCGCCCCTCGGCCATGAGCGCGGCGACATGCCGGTAGCGCTGGAGCCCGTAGACCAGCATCGCGATGCCGGCGACGATGAAGACGAGGCCGATGGCGAGGGCCAGCGCGCCGCGCTCCTCGATGAGCTTCTCGAGCACGACGCCGATACCGACGAAGCCCAGCCCGGTGCGGACCCACGCGAGGAACGTCCGCTCGTTGGCCAGGTGGTCGCGGGCGGTGCTGCCCTTGTTCTCGATCGGTTCGGCCATGTCCGCGGGAGGGGACGTCGGGGCTCACGGGCTCGCTCGGGTCCCCGGCTCGAGCGGCGTCGACCGTAGCCCGAGTCGCCGCGCCCGGGAAGGGGCGCGGGCGCGGCGCGGGAGCTTGCGCGGCGGGGCAGGCTGGAGCGAGAGCGGCGCGGGACGCGAGAGCGGCGCGGGGAGCGGGCGCGGGCGCGGCGCGGGGAGCGGGCGCGGGCGCGGCGCGGGGAGCGGGCACGGGGAGCGGGCGCGGCGTGGGGAGCGGGCGCGGCGCGGGGAGCAGGTGGGGAGCGGGCGCGGGGAGCGGGCGCGGGCGCGGGCGCGGCGTGGGGAGCGGGCGTGGGGAGCGGGCGCGGCGTGGGGAGCGGGCGCGGCGCGGGGAGCGGGCGCGGCGCGGGGAGGGGGAGCGGGCGCGGCGCGGGCGCGGCGCGGCGCGGGGAGCGGGCGCGGCGTGGGGAGCGGGCACGGCGCGGGGAGCGGGCGCGGGGAGTGGGGAGCGGGCGCGGCGTGGGGAGCGGGCGCGGCGCGGGGAGCGGGCGCGGGGAGCGGGGAGCGGGCGCGGCGTGGGGAGCGGGCGCGGCGCGGGGAGCGGGCGCGGCGGGGGGAGCGGGCGCGGCGCGGGGAGGGGGAGCGGGCGCGGGCGCGGCGCGGGAGCTGGGGCGGGAGCGGCGCGGGCGCGGCGTGGGGAGCGGTGAGCGGGCGCGGCGTGGGGAGCGGGAGCGGCGCTCGCGGAAAGCGGTCGCGAGAAAGTGTTAGATCTTGGGGTCTGACCCCACGATCTCATACTTACGGGTGTTGGTTTCTCGACACCTCCTGTCGGGGGCGCCGCCAACGTCGGGCCATAGGGTGCTGATATCATGAGGTGATCGGGGTGGCATGGGGGTTGCTCTGGGCGTGAGGGCGCGCGCCGAGCGGTCACGGTGGCCGTTGGACGGCGCGCGCGGTTCGGACCGATACTCGCTGCCGGCGGCGCCTCCGCCGCCCTGCGTTCGCAACGGGGCGGCCACGGTCGCCCCCCTGACAGGGACGTGCCCATGTCAGCTCTCCTCTCCTGGCTCGTCGCCACCGCGACCGTCGCCGCCCCGGCGCCGGAGCCCGCGGTCGGCCCGCCGGGCTCCGTCGACGCCATCGTCCACGCCGTCGTGGCGCGGCACCCGGCGCTCGCGGCCAAGCGCACCGCGGCCGACACCGCGCGGATACAGGCCTCCCAGGCCGATCACGCCTGGTACCCGCAGCTCTCGGCCGACGCCTGGTACCGCTACAGCCAGCCGCTGCCGCAGCTCAGCATCGACACCGGCCTGACCCTCCCCGGGCAGACCGAGCCGGTGAAGATCGACCGCGAGCTGGGCTCGCCCCACTCCGCCGGCGCCCAGGTCACCGTGGGCTGGCGGGCCTGGGACAACGGCGCCCGGACCGCGCTGGCCCGTGCCGCCCGCGCCGGGGCCCGCGCGTCCCTCGCCGAGGCCGACCAGCAGGCCGCCGAGCTGGCCTACGGCGCGCGCGCCGCGTACCTCGCCGCCCTCTTCTTCGACGACGTCGTCGCGGCCACCGACCGGGCGCTGAACACCGCCCGCGCCAGCCGCGACCAGGCCCAGAAGAAGGTCGACGTCGGCCTCGGCGCGAAGGTCCAGGTCGCCGCCGGCGACGCCCGCCTCGCCGACCTCCAGGCCCGCCGCGACGAGGCGGCCGCCAACGCCGCCCAGGCCCGAGACACCCTGCGCGTCCTCCTCGGCCTCCCGGAGGACGCCCCGCTCGAGCTGAGCGACACCCTGGAGACCCTGACCGCGCCCGCCGACGCGCCCCCAGACATCCCGCGGCTCGAGCTGCGGGCCAGCGACCACCCGCTGCTCCGCCGCCTCGACGCCGCCGAGAGCGCCGTGGACGCCCAGGGGGACGCCGTCAGCGCGGGCCGCTGGCCGACCATCGACCTCTTCGCCCGCGGCGGCTACCAGTACCCGGTGACCTTCGTCGAGGAGGATCCCGGCTTCTTCGCCGTCGCCGGCGTGTCCCTGACCTGGAAGCTCTGGGACGGCGGCATCACCGGCCTCAGAGAGGACGAGATCGCCTCCCGACGCCGGGAGCTCGAGCTGACGGCGGACGCCGCGCGCGAGGACATCCGGCGCCAGGAGATCGAGGCCGACGCCAAGGCCGAGACCGCCACCGCCAACCTCGCCGCCGCCGAGCGCCGCATCGCCGCAGCGCAGGTCTACCTCGACGCCGCCCGCGGCGGCCTGAGCGGCGGCCTCGCGACGGCGCTCGACGTGCAGCAGGCCGAGGACCAGCTCGACGCCGCCCGCCTCTCCCTCGTCAAGGCGCGCTTCGACGCCGCCATGGCCCACGCCCAGGCGCTCCGCGCCGCCGGCTCCACCGGCACCCCGCCCGCCCCCGAGGTCCTCCCGTGAAGCGCGTCATCCCCGTCTTCATCCTGCTCGTCATCGGCCTCTCGGTGGTGCTCTACCTCGAGCTCAGCGCCCAGAACGCCGAGGCCGACCGCGCGTCCGGCGGCAGCGCCACGATCGAGGGCACCGAGCTCGACGTCGTCGCCAAGATCCCCGCCCGCGTCACCGCCATCCGCGTCGAGGAGGGCGACCGCGTGAAGGCCGGCGACACCCTCGTGGAGCTCGACTGCGACGAGGTCGAGGCCGCCTACGCCCAGGCCGAGGCCGCGGTGAAGGCCGCCGAGGCGATGGCCGCCGCCGCGCAGTCCCAGGTGAAGCTCGCCGAGCAGGGGGTCGAGGCCGCCCAGGCCCAGACCATCGCCGCCCGCGCCCAGGCCGACGCCGTCAAGTCCCAGCGGCGCGCCCTGCGCGTCCAGCGCGACGCCACCAAGCGCGCCGCCAAGCGCGTCGAGACCCTCGCCGACGCCGGCGGCGCCAGCGTCCAGGACCTCGACAAGGTCCAGAGCGAGTCGCGCGCGCTGACGGCGCAGCTCTCGACGGTCGGGGCCAGCGCCGAGGCGGTCTCGCGGCAGGCCGACGCCATCGCCCAGGGCGAGTCCGCCGCGACGATTCGCGTTCAGGCCGCGCAGGCCCAGGCGGACGCCGCCGCCGCTCAGATCGGCTCGGCGAAGGCGGCGCTCCGGCGCGCCGAGGTCGCTCGCGGCGAGTGCCGGCTGGTCGCGCCCATGGACGCCTACGTCTCGCTCCGGAGCTTCGAGCCCGGCGAGCTCGTGATGCCCGGCGCGCGCATCCTGACCCTGACCTCCATCGACACCGTGGAGGCGACCTTCTTCCTGCCGAACGCCGAGCTCGACGCCGCCGCGCCGGGCCGCGAGGTCACGGTCGTCGCCGACGCCCTGCCCGGGCAGTCGTTCACGGGGCGCGTCCGCCGCGTGGCCACCGAGGCCGAGTTCACGCCGCGCAACGTCCAGACCCGCGACGACCGCGACCGCCTCGTCTACGCCGTGGACGTCGAGGTCCCGAACCCCGAGGGCAAGCTCCGCCCCGGGATGCCGGTGGAGATCACGATCCCGGGGACGGAGCGCAAGTGATGCTCGGCCGGAGGCGCAGAGCCGCGACCGCGGCGCCCGAGGGCGGGAAGAGGACGAAGGCCGACGCGAAGAGCGTCGCCCCCGATCCCGACGCGCCGGCCATCGTGGCCGACCGCCTGACCCGGGCCTTCGGCGACAACGTCGCGGTCGACGGCCTGAGCTTCGAGATCGCCCGCGGCGAGCTCTACGGCCTCGTCGGGCCCGACGGCGCCGGCAAGACCACGACCATCCGGATGGTCACCGGGCTGGTCGCCCCCGACTCGGGCGAGGCGCGGGTCCGCGGCCTCTCCGCCGAGTCGACCACCGCCGTCGTGCGCGAGTCCATCGGCTACATGCCGCAGCAGTACAGCCTCTACGGCGACCTCAGCGTCCACGAGAACCTGACCTTCTTCGGGCGGCTCTTCGGGCTCCCCAAGGCCGAGGCGAAGGACCGCATGGCGCAGCTCCTCGAGATCACGCGCCTGTCCCGCTTCGGAGACCGCCGCGCCGACGCCCTGTCCGGCGGCATGTACAAGAAGCTGGCGCTCGCCTGCGCGCTGCTCCACCGCCCGCCGGTCCTGGTCCTCGACGAGCCGTCCAACGGCGTCGACCCGGTCAGCCGCCGCGAGCTCTGGGACCTCCTCCACCACTTCGTTCACGGCGGCATGGCCGTGCTCCTGGCGACCCCGTACATGGACGAGGCGGCGCGCTGTGACCGCGTCGGCCTCCTGCACCAGGGCGAGCTCCTGGCCGAGGGCCGCCCCGAGCAGCTCATACGCGACTTCCATCACGCCACCCTGATGCTCCACTGCGAGGACCGCGCGGCGGCCGAGGACGCCGTCGAGGACCACCCGGACCTGCTCGCGCTGTCGCCCCACGGCGCCGATCTGCGCGTCGTCGTCCCGCGCGCGGCGGTCGCGGCCTTCACCGAGCTCGGCCGCACGGGACCGGCGCGCTTCACCGTCAGCGAGGTGTCGCCCGACTTCGAGGACGTCTACCTCGGGCTCCTCGCCGACGCGGAGGCCGCCTGATGGACGGCGCCAACCCCGACGACGCCATCGTCCAGGTCCAGAGCCTCACCAAGCGCTTCGGCTCGTTCACGGCGGTCGACCAGGTCAGCTTCGAGGTCGGCCGCGGCGAGATCTTCGGCTACCTCGGGGCCAACGGCGCCGGCAAGACCACGACCATCCGGATGCTGTGCGGGCTCCTCGCCCCCAGCGACGGCAGCGCCACGGTCGCCGGCCACGACGTCGGCCGCCACCCGCGGCGGGTGAAGCGGGCCATCGGCTACATGTCGCAGAAGTTCTCGCTCTACCTCGATCTGACCGTCGAGGAGAACCTGGCTTTCTTCTCCGGCGCCTACGGGATGCACGGCCCGCGCCGCGCCGAGCGCATCGCCTGGGCCCTCGAGCACGCGGGCCTCCAGGACCGGCGCGCGGCGCTCACGCGCTCGCTCCCCGGCGGGATCCGACAGCGCCTCGCCCTGGCCTCGGCGCTGCTGCACGAGCCGGCCCTGGTCTTCCTCGACGAGCCGACCGCCGGCGTCGACCCGGCCTCCCGGCGCGACTTCTGGCGCCTCATCCGGCGGATCGTCCGCGGCGGCACGACGGTCTTCGTGACGACCCACCACCTCGACGAGGCCGAGTACTGCGACCGCGTCGGGCTGATGGTCGACGGGAAGCTCGTCGCCCTCGACACCCCGCCCGGGCTCAAGGCGACCCACGTCCCCGGCCGGGTCTGGGCCATCGAGGGCGCCACCAAGGCCGAGGTCGAGTACGCCCTGAAGCCAGCGCGACAGGCGGGTCAGGTCCACGCCGTCCAGGTCTTCGGCCGTCAGGTCCACGTCCGCGTGACCGGACCGCTGGCCGACCACGACGCCTTCCTCGCGGCGCTGCGAGACGCGGGGCTGTCGCACACGCGCCTCGAGGAGAGCCAGGCGACCCTCGAGGACGTCTTCCTCGAGCTGGTGGGCCGCGGGCGAAACGGCGAGGAGGCGGCATGAGCGGGGGGAGCCGCGTCAATCGGATCCGCGCCATCGCGCAGAAGGAGGTCTTCCACATCCTGCGCGACCCGCAGATCCTGGTCTTCGCCCTGGGGATGCCGGTCGCGCTGATCCTCTTGTTCGGCTACGCGGTCAGCTTCGACGTCGAGCACATCCCGCTCGCCGTCGTCGACCAGGACCACAGCAGCGAGTCCCGGGCGCTGGTCGCGGCGTTCACGGCCCAGGACCTCTTCGAGCTCGTCGCCGAGCGCGAGACGGCCGAGGCCGTCGAGCCCCTGCTCCGTCGGAACGTCGCGCGCGCCGCGCTCATCATCCCCCAGGGCTACTCCCGCGACGTCCACCGTGGAGAGACGGCGACCGCGCAGCTCCTGCTCGACGGCGCCGACAACATGAGCGCGTCGATCGCGCTGGGGTACGCCAACAGCATCGCGCTCGCGCAGTCCCTCGGCCGGGCGCGGGTCCAGCTCGGTGGCTTCGAGATGCCGGTCGAGGCGCGGGTCCGGACGCTCTTCAACCCGCGGCTCGAGTCGTCGGTCGTGCTGGTCCCGGGGCTGATGGTCATCGTGCTGGTGCTGGTCGCCGTGATGCTGACGGCCCTCACCGTCGCCCGCGAGTACGAGCGCGGCTCGATGGAGCAGCTCTTCGCGACGCCGGTCGGGCGGCTGGAGATCATCCTCGGCAAGCTGGCGCCCTACTTCGCCCTGGGGCTCGTGCAGGTGCTCCTGGTCTTGGTCACCGGGGTCGTGCTCTTCGACGTGCCGGTCAACGGCAGCCTGGCGCTGCTGTTCCTCATCGCCTCGGTCTTCCTGCTCGCGATGCTGATGCAGGGGCTGGTCATCAGCGTCGTGACGCGAAACCAGATGATCGCCAGCCAGGTGGCGGCCATCTCGACCCTGCTCCCGGCGATGCTGCTGAGCGGCTTCGTCTTCCCGGTCGACAACATGCCGCCGGTCCTCCAGGGCATCGCCCACGTGCTGCCGGCCAAGTACTTCGTCGACGGGCTCCGCGGGGTGCTCCTGCGCGGCAACGGCCTCGACGTCGTGTGGCTCGACCTGCTCGCGATGGGCGCGTTCTTCGCCGTCATGCTGGTCGTGGCGACCAAGCGCTTCCAGCGGAGGGTCGCGTGAAGCTGAAGCGCCCGACCGCGCTCGCCGCGGTGATGCTCAAGGAGATCCGGCAGACCGCCCGAGACAAGCGAGTGCTCGCCGTCCTGCTGGTCGCCCCGGTCTTCCAGCTCATCGTCCTGGGCTACGCGGTCAACCTCGACGTCAACCACGTCCCCACGGTCGTCGCCGACGAGGACCGGACCGCCGAGAGCCGCGCGCTCGTCGCCGGGCTCGTCGCCGGAGACACCTTCGACCTGAGCGAGCAGGTCGAGCGCGCGTCCGACGCCCTGGCGGAGGTCGCGGCGGGGCGCGCGGCGGTCGCCGTGGTGGTGCCCCACGGCTACGCGCGGGACCGAGCCGCAGGACGTCCGGTGCAGATCCAGGGGCTGACCGACGGCTCCGACTCGAACCGCGCCATCGTCTCCCAGAACGCGCTGATGGCGTACGCGACCCAGCGGTCCCTCGGCGACGTGCGGGCGCAGCTGGCGCGCGTCTCGGCGGCGCGCGGGGTGGCGGTCACCCTCGGCGGCACGGTGGTCGAGCCGCGGGTCTTCTACAACCCGACCCTCACCAGCTCGCACTACTTCGTGCCCGGGGTCGCGGCGACGCTGCTCCTCATCGTGACGATCATCGTCACGGCGATGGGGCTGGCGCGCGAGAAAGAGGTCGGGACCCTCGAGCAGGTGCTGGTGACGCCGATCCAGCCGCTGACGCTCGTCCTCGGCAAGACCATCCCCTACGGCGTCATCGGGCTGATGGACCTGGCGCTGGTCGTGACGGCGGCGATGGTGCTCTTCGACGTGCCCCTGCGCGGGGACCTGCCGACCCTCTTCACCGGCGGCGCCCTGTACCTGTTGAGCGTCCTCGGCATCGGGCTCTTCGTCAGCGCCGTCGCCAAGACCCAGCAGCAGGCCTTCATGGTGGCGATGCTCTTCGTGATGCCGGCGATCCTGCTCAGCGGCTTCATCACCCCCATCGCCAACATGCCCGAGTGGCTCCAGCCGCTCACGGCCTTCAACCCCGTCCGCCACTTCGTCGAGGTCATGCGCGCCGTGATGCTCAAGGGCGCGAGCTTCGGGGATCTGTTGCCCCAACTGGCCGCGCTCGCCGGGATGGGCCTCAGCATCTTCGGCCTCGCCGTCCTCAAGCTCAGCCGCAAGCTCGCCTGAGGGAACCGAACCGATGACGAGCAAAAGGTCGCACCACGACAAGTTGTAGTCTTGCAACTTGTGTGGCCATGATATCTGACTGCATGATATGAGTCATGCCGAACAAGCCCCCTCAGCTCATCGACCGCGTCTATGATTGGAGCGCGCTCCGGCGGCTCTGGCAGAGCGACCGCCTCGAGCTGGTCTTCGTGATCGGCCGGCGCCGCGTCGGCAAGAGCTACCTCCTCGCCCCCTTCGCCGACGCCGTCGACGGCATCTACTACCAGGCGACCCGCAGGACCGAGTCCGAGCAGCTGAGCGCGCTGACGGCGCGACTCGCCGAGCGCTTCGACGACACAGGGCTCCGTCACGGGGCCGGCCTGCCGACCTGGGAGGCGCTGTTCGCCTACCTCCTCGACAAGGTCGGGGATACGCCGTTCCTCCTCGTGCTCGACGAGTTCCCCTACCTGATGGACGCGGCGCCCGCGCTCCCGTCCATCCTGCAGGCCCTGGTCGATCACCCGCTCCGCACGAGCCGGCTCAAGCTCGTCCTCGCGGGCTCGTACATCACCGCCATGCGGCGCCTCGAGGCGGCCGACCAGCCGCTCCACGCCCGCCGCACGGCGCGCCTGGCCCTCACCCCCTTCGATCATCGCGACGCGGCTGCGTTCACGCCGGACGGCTCCGCCCGCGACAAGCTCATCACCTATGGCGCGTTCGGCGGGCTCCCGGGCCACCTGGCTCTGGTGGATCACGACGCCCCTGCGGCCGCCAACATCACCCGCCACATCCTCGACCCCACGTCCCGCCTCTTCGAGGAGGGCGGCCACCACCTCGACGGCTTCTTGACCGACGCCGCCGTCCACTACGCCATCCTCGCGGCGGTCGCCGGCGGCGAGCAGGTGTGGAGCCGGATCACGAGCCGCGTCGGCAAGTCCTCGGGCTCGCTCAGCCGCCCGATGGTGTGGCTCGTCGAGATGGAGCTCATCGAGCGCGTCGTCCCCGTCACCGAGACGAACCCCCAGCGGACCAAGCGGGTGCGTTATCGCATCCGAGACCCCTATCTCCGCTTCTGGCACCGCTTCGTCGCCCCGATCATCCACGCCGGGCTGGCGAACCGACGGCCGCCCGAGGCGCTCTACGCCGAGCGCGTAGCGCCGGCGCTCGACGACTTCATGGGGCCGGTCTTCGAGGAGGTCTGTCGCGAGCACGTCTGGCGAGGTCTGTCCGCGGGGCTCTCGTTCACACCGGAGCGCGTCGGCCCCTGGTGGGACGTTCGCTCGCGCGCCGAGATCGACCTCGTCGCGCTCGGCCCGCGGGGCGAGGTGCTGTGCGCCGAGTGCAAGTGGGGCGAGGTCGACCAGCACGACCTCACCCGCCTCCGCGGTACCTCCGCGCAGCTCGTCGCGTCGCTCGGCGGCGCCCGTGACCTGAAGCTCGCCCTCTTCGCCGGCCGCGGCACCCGCGACCCCGCGCTCCAGCGGGCTGTCTCCTCCGGCGAGGTCGCGCTGCTAGGCCCGGACGACCTCTACGCCGCGTGACCCCGGGCGTGGCTCAGTCGACGAGCTCGAGGACCAGCTCCGGGGCGCCCCGGAGCAGGAGTGGTGGCTCGTCGTCGATGGTCCCGGTGGCGCTCGACGGGGACCCGCCGTAGGTGGTGACGCGGAGCCGCGACCAGGGTATTCGGTCCGCCAGCCCGCGACGGCGCCGGATCCTATCGGCGCCCGCCGTGAACACGACGGTGAAAGAAGAAGGAGGGAGCCCATGGCGTCCGCTGGATTGCTCGCGCTGCTCGACGACATCGCGACGGTGCTCGACGACGTGGCCGTGATGGCGAAGGTCGCGACCAAGCGCACGATCGCGATCGCCGGCGACGACCTCGCGGTCGGCGCCGAAGCGCTCGTCGGCCTGCACCCATCGCGCGAGCTGCCCATCGTGTGGACCGTGACGAAGGGCTCGCTGCTGAACAAGGCCTGGCTGGTGCCCGCGGCGCTGATCCTGACGCTGATCGCGCCCTGGGTCCTGACGCCGCTGCTGATGATCGGCGGCGCGTTCCTCTGCTACGAGGGCGTCCACAAGGGCCTCGAGAAGCTCGGGCTGGCCTCGCACCACCACGACGAGCACGCCGCGCCGCGAGATCCCGTCGCCCTCGAGCGGTCCCGCGTCCGTGGGGCGATCCGGACCGACGTGATCCTGTCGGCCGAGATCGTCGTGATCGCGCTGAGCTCGATGGAGGGGACGCCCTTCTGGACGAAGGTGCTGGCCCTCTCCCTGGTCGCGATCGGGCTGACCTTCGCGATCTACGGGCTCATCGCCGTCATCGTGAAGTCCGACGACGTGGGCCTGCACCTCGTGAAGCGCGGAGGCGCGACCCGTCACCTCGGCAAGGCGATCGTGGCGACGATGCCGTGGCTCATGAAGCTCATCGGCGTGCTCGGGACCATCGCGATGTTCCTGGTCGGCGGCGGCATCCTGATCCACGGCGTCCCGGGTCTCGAGCCCTGGCTGCACGACCTCGTCCACGGCATCACCGACCACGCGTTCCTCGCGCCGGTGCTGACTCAGGTCTTCACCCTCATCGTGGGCGTGGTCGCGGGGTTCGTCGTGATCGGAGCCGCCCGCGCGCTCGGGCCACTGTTGAGGCCGCTGTGGGGCAAGCTGCGCGCCGCCTGGGCGCGCCGGCGCGCCAGCTGACGGTCGCTCTTGGGCCATGGGCCTGGCGACGAGAAGGCGAGCTACATGACGAGGAGCCTGGATACCGCGACTCGTCGGTGCTCATCGTCCTGTCCGACGACCGCTACGCCGCTCGACGACGGGCGTGGATCACTCGACCAGCTCGAGCACCTCGGACATGGGGACCGGCTGCTGCTGGAGCGTCCCCCGCAAGATGCCGAGAACACGCTGATTGACAACGTGTCCGAGGCGCGTTCGAAACCGACCGCAACTTGGGGGCAGCGAGACGCCTCAGGGGCGACCGAGACGCCCGCGCTGGACGGGCGTCTCGTCCCGAGTGACTTCCCCAGCGGTCAGCCGGGGATGGCGAGCTCCTGGCCGACCTGGATGCGGTTCGGGTCGTTGAGGCGGTTGAGCCGCGCGATCTCGCGGTAGCGGTTGGGGTCGCCGAGCTGCTCGCGGGCGATCTTCGACAGCGTGTCGCCCGGCCGCACCGTGTAGTGGCGGGTGGGCTTCGGCGCCTGGGTGGCCGCGCCCTGTGGCAGCTTCAGCGTCTGCCCGACCCGGATGAGGTTCGGGTTCGCGAGGCCGTTGAGCCGGGCGATCTCGGGGTAGCGCGAGGCGTCCCCGAGGGCGCGCGCCGCGATGGCGGACAGGGTGTCGCCGGGCCGGACGACGTAGCTCTCGCCTGGGCTGGAGGTCGGCGACGTCACCGGCGCGCTGGGCGTGGTCGGCTTCGAGGGCGTCGGCGCCTGGGTCGTGCCGCCGCTGCCGCTGGGGGTGCGCCCGAAGGCCGCGAGCGCCTCGTCCGGCGTGACGGCCAGGGTCGCCGCCTGCCGCACCAGCGGGTCGACGTCCTTGAGGCCGAAGGTCCGCATGATCCACTGGAGCTTGCCCGGGTAGCCCGAGTCGGTCGCGTAGCCGGCCTTCTTGATCTCGGTGGCCATCGCGTCCGGGTCCTCCTTCTTCTCCATCGCCCCGGCGTAGCGCGGGTTCTCGCTGAGCAGCCGGGCGTGGTCGACGAAGGACTCGGAGCGGTCGTTGTACTTGCGGAACTTGTCCTGGGTGTGGATGAGCTGGCCACCCACCTCCTCGGTCGTGTTCTGGAGGGTCGAGCCGGCGGGGCCGGTGCCCTTGATGCCGAAGAAGTTGTTCCCCGGCGGGACGCTCCGCCCGTAGCCGGTCTCGAGCGAGGCCTGGGCCATCGTGATGGAGGCCGGCACCTGGGTCTGCAGCTGCGAGACGACGGCGTCGGGCAGGATGTCGAGGAGGAAGCTCGTCTGGCCGACGAACTTCGACGCGCCCGGGCTCGCCTTGATGGCCGCCTGCATCGCCTTGGCGAGCTGGCTCGCCTTGGCCTTGCGCTCGGCGACGAGCGGCGACACCGCCGCGGCCCCCTCGGCGTAGGTCATGCCGCGCAGCGGCGACTGCGTGGCCTCGGTGGCCTCGACCTGTGGCGGCGCCGTGGCCGCGCCCTTCTGCTCGACGACGAACATACGTTCCCCTCGCTCAGCCCGAGCCGCTCCCCCGCACCGCAAGATGCCACAACGGGCGGGCGGACACCAAGCGGCGTCGACCGCGGCCGCGCGATTTTGCCGCGGCTCGCACAAACCTCTCGGTCGCGACGACCTCAGGAGGGGAAGACCGGCCGACGGCGGAGTCCGGCGGCCTCGACGGCGGCGGCGAGGCCGAGGAGCGGGCGCGAGCGCGGCGCGGGGCGGGGCGCGAGCGAGGGGCGGGGCGCGAGCGCGGAGCGACATGCGTGAGCGTGAGCAGTCGGGGAGTTGGAGCGACGGCGGGGCGGGGAGCGAGCGCGGAGCGGCGTGCGTGAGCGTGAGCGGCCGGGGAGTTGGAGCCACGGCGGGGCGGGGAGCGAGCGCGGGGCGGCGTGCGTGAGCGTGAGCGGCCGGGGAGTTGGAGCGACGGCGGGGCGGGAAGCGAGCGCGGAGCGGCGTGCGTGAGCGTGAGCGGTCGGGGAGTTGGAGCGACGGCGGGGCGGGGAGCGAGCGCGGAGCGGCGTGCGTGAGCGTGAGCGGCCGGGGAGTTGGAGCGACGGCGGGGCGGGGAGCGAGCGCGGAGCGACATGCGTGAGCGTGAGCGGCCGGGGAGTTGGAGCCACGGCGGGGCGGGGGGCGAGCGCGGGGCGGCGCGCGTGAGCGGACCCTTTGCGGGCGCGGGGCGGGGAGCGCGGCGCGCTGAGAGAAAGCGGGGCTGGGGTGAGGTGAGCGCGGTGGATCGAGAAAGTGTTAGAAGACGGGTCTGACCCCACCATCTCGCACTTTCCCCGTCGCCTGCGAGAGAAAGTGTTAGATGGTGGGGTCTGACCCCACCATCTCGCACTTTTGCGGTGGGTCAGGTCGCGGCTTCCCACTTCGACAGGATGGCGGCGGCGCCCAGGCCGCCGGCGGCGCAGATGCCGAGGACCGCGCGCTTCGCGTCGGTGGTGGCGAGCTCGTGGGCCATCGTCGAGACCATCCGGGCGCCGGTCGCGCCGAAGGGGTGGCCGATGGCGACCGAGCCGCCGTGGACGTTGAGCTTGGCCTCGTCTACGACCCCGACGGCCGCGTCACGGCCGAGGCGCTCGCGGGCGAAGGCGTCGCTCTCGAGCATCTTCGTGACGCAGAGGACCTGGGCGGCGAAGGCCTCGTGGAGGTCGACGAGGTCCATGTCGGCGAGCGTCAGCCCGGCGCGGTCGAGCGCCTTGGGGATCGCCAGCGCCGGGCCGATCAGGAGCTGGTCCGCCGGGTCGACCCCGACGTAGGCCCAGGTCTCGACCACCGCGAGCGGGGTCAGGCCCAGCTCGAGGGCCTTGTCCTCGCTCATGAGCAGCACCGCCGCCGCCCCGTCGGTCAGCGGCGAGCTGTTGCCCGCCGTGAGCGTCCCGTCCTTCCGGAAGGCCGGCCGCAGCTTCGCGAGCTTCTCCTCGCTGGTGTTCGCCCGGACCAGCCCATCGCTCGTGACCGTCTTCCCCTTCGGCGTCTCGACCGCGACGACCTCGCGCGAGAACCGCCCGCTCTCGGCCGCCGCCGCCGCGCGGTGGTGCGACATCGCGGCGAAGCGGTCCTGGGCCTCGCGGGTGATGCCGTTACGGACCGCCATCCGCTCGGCCGCCTGGCCCATGACCTCGCCGGTCGTGCGCTCGGCGATCTCGGGCTTCTGCGGGATGAGGTCCCGGGCCGGGGACAGCGACGCGATGGCCTTCATGTAGTCGAGGGGCCCGGACTTGCCGCTCATCGCCACCGGCGCCAGCTTGTGGACGAGGGTCTGGGGCAGCTCGAGGCGCGCGTTGCTGGTGCTGTCGCTGCCACCGGCGATCACGACGTCGACCTCGCCGAGGGCGATGCTCGCCGCCGCGTCGGTGATGGCCTGGAGCCCGCTCGCGCAGGCCCGGGTGACGGTTCTCGCCTCGACCGAGGCCGGGAGCCCCAGGTCCAGCGCGATCTCGCGGCCGACGTTCGGTGCGCCGGCGGGCAGGATCACCCCGCCCCAGACGATCGCGTCGATCTGGTCGCGCGCCACCGGCGTCCGCGCCAGGAGCCCCTTCACCGCGGCCTCGCCGAGCGCGATGGTGTCCATCTCCATGAAGGCGCCGAAGGCCTTCTGGAAGGGCGTCCGCACCCCGTTGACGATGACCACCCGGCGCGTCGCCGGCGCCGCCTGCTGCTTCTTCCTCGTCGCCATGTCTCTTCCTCGGTCGTGGGTTTCGGGTCGGCTCAGGCCCCGACGAAGTTGCCGCCGCAGACCCGCAGCACCTGGCCGGTCAGGCCGCGGGCTCCGGGGCTGGCCAGGAACGTGACCGCCTCGGCGATGTCGACCGGGAGCCCGCCCTGGGACAGCGCCGAGAGCCGCCGGGCGACCTCGCGGTTCACCGCCGGCATCGCCGCCGTCATCCGGGTGTCGATGAAGCCCGGCGCCACGGCGTTGATGGTCACCCCGCGCTTCGCGAGGGCCGGCGCCAGGTGGCGCGCGACCCCGATGACGCCCGACTTGGTCGCCGCGTAGTTCGTCTGCCCGACGTTGCCGGCGATGCCGCCGATCGACGACATCAGGACGACGCGGCCGCCGTCGGCGAGCGCCCCGTCGAGCCCCTCGCTCATCCGCACGATGGCCCTGAGGTTGATGGCCAGGGTCAGCTCCCACTGCTCGGCGCTCATCCGGCCGAGCGTCTTGTCCCGGGTCACGCCGGCGTTGTGGACGACGACGTCCAGCCGCTGGTCGTGGGCCTTCAGGTGCGCGAGGATCTGGTCCACGACGCCGTCGTCGGTCACGTCGGCGAGGACCATGCTCCCCCCGATCTCTTCGGCGACCTCGCGCGCGAGCGCCTCGTCCGCCGGGCGGTCGAGGACGATGACGTGGGCGCCCTCCCGGGCGAGACACCGCGCGGTGTCGGCCCCGATGCCCCGGGCGGCGCCGGTGACCAGCGCGACCTTCCCTTCGAGCGGGCGCGTCGTCGGCGCGTCCTCGGCGCTCCCCGCGGCCGAGCCCACGTGCAGCGGCTGCCCGGTCACGAAGGCCGCGCGGTCGCTCAGGATCCAGCGGAGCGCCGGCCCGAGGTTCGCCTCCGCGCCCGGAGCGACGGTGATGAGGTTCGCGGTCGCCCCGCGGCGGCCGATCTCCTTGGCGAGCGACCGCACGAAGCCGTCGAGGGCGGCGGCGGCCGCTGCGGCGCCGAGGTCTTCGCAGGCCTCCGCCGGGCGGCCGATGACGACCGCGCGGCCGTTCCGCGCCAGCTCGCGGACCCGCGGGTGGAAGAAGCCGTAGAGCCCATTCAGGTCGTCGACGGAGCGGAGCCCCGTCGCGTCGAAGACGAGCAGGTCCGCCCGCCCGCCGGCGTCGCGGTCGATGGAGGTCACCGGCCGACCCCAGGCCTCGGCCACGCCGTCGAAGGCGGCTCGCGCCGCGTCCGACCCGACCAGCGCGACGGACGCGCCCGCGGGCACCAGGGCGTGAGCCAGGACGTCGGCCAGCGTGCCGTCACTGGCCACGTCGACCGCGGCGCTGCGGTCGGCCAGCGGCTGAGTCGGCCACGGGCCGCGCCCGCGACGGAGCTTCTGCGGTAGGGGGATGGGCAGGCCGAGGGCGCCGATGAGGCGCCGGGCCGTGGGGTTGGCGCCGAGCTCGACGAGGCGGTCGCTCATGGGGGGTTCTCCTGTGCGTGTGGGCTGTCTGGGGCGCTCGCGGCGAGGCCGAGACGGCGATGGTCGGGGGCGGTCGAGACGACCACGGGCAAAGGGGCGATGTCCGGTTCTACAGGGCGGTCGGGACGACCGCGCCAAGTGGGCGAGGTCCGGTTTTGCAGGGCGGTCGGGACGACCGCGCGCCAAGTGACCGAGCGTGGTTTTGCAGGGCGGTCGGGACGACCGCGCGCCAAGTGGCCGAGGACCGGCTTCGCCAGGGCGGTCGAGACGACCGCGGGCCAGTATGGCGAGATCCGCATGGCCCGCGGGGGTCCCGGCCGCTCGAACGCCCATGCGCGCGACCCGTGTCGATGACTCGGGACGACGCCGCGGCGGCCTCGCTCAGCCGGCCTCGGCGAGGCGCTCGGGCGGGCGGAGCGACGCGAGGAGCCGCCCGCCGGTCTTGGTGATCATCGCGTGCTGGAAGTCCGACCGCGGCTCGGCCCGCTCGAGCCAGCGCTCGAGGACCTCGGCGCGCTCGGGGTCCTTGTCCCGCTGGTCGAGCAGCAGCTCGGCCACGCAGGCGTCGGTCAGCATCCGCGTCAGCCGCTCGGCGTGGAGCATCGCCTGGGCGAAGTCCCGCTTCGGGTCCCAGCTCGAGAAGAGCCGCTTCCACTGCGCCGGGCTGTGCTTCTTCAGCTCGCCGGCCTTGGACCCGACGACCTTCGAGACCAGGTACAGCAGCGTCATGTCGACCTGGGCGCGGAGCTTCGCGACCCGCCGCTCGAGCCGGTCGCGCGAGGTCGTCGCCACCCACCGGGTGCGGGCGGCGCGACGGAAGAAGGCCTGGGGACGCTTCACGATCCCGCCGAGCTGGTCCTTCATCGCCATCAGCGCCTGGATCTGGCTGGTCCCCTCGTAGATCGGGAAGACCATCGCGTCGCGCAGCAGGCGCTCGACCCCCTGCTCCTTCATGTAGCCGGCGCCGCCGTGGATCTGGACCGCCATCCGCGCCATGTCCACGGCCTTCTCGGCCGCGTAGTACTTGAGGAGCGGGGTGATGTCCCGGGCCTTCCGCTCGTGGCGCTTGGCGTCCCTGGCGAGGGCCGCGCGGGCGTCGTCGTCGGCGGGCGGGAACAGGCCGAGCTCGAGGTCGAGCTTCTGCCCCATCTCGGCGTGGAAGCCGGCGGTCATCGCCATCGCCCGGATGGCCTGCAGATCCGTCCGCATCTCGTCGAGGTAGTCGGCGATCATCTCGTGGCGGTCGATGGTCTTGCCCATCGAGCGCCGCTCGGCGGCGTAGTCACGGGAGGCCCGATACGCCGCCTCGCAGAGGCCGAGCGCCTCGAAGCCGACGCTCACCCGGGCGGCGTTCATCGCCTTGAGCATGTAGCGGAAGCCCTCGCCGCGCTCGCCGATGAGGTGCGCGGGCGCGCGGTCGAAGGAGATCGTCACGGTCGCCGAGCCGTGATGGCCCAGCTTGTCCTCGAGCCCGTCGATCGACGTGTGCTCGCGGACCCGGCCGTCGGGCGTGTCGCGGTAGGTCTCGACCAGGAAGAAGGACATCGCGTCGAGGCCGCTGAACGCGTCGTCACCGGTCGTCGGCTCGGTCTTCGCGATGACGAAGTGGTACTTGCCGTGCCCCGAGGTGATGAAGATCTTCTGCCCGGTGACGAACCAGTTCCCGTCGGCGTCCTGCTCGCCCTTGGTGCGGAGCGCCGCCATGTCCGAGCCGGCGTCGGGCTCGGTGATGTCCATGGCGCCCCAGGCGTTCCCGCTCAGGATGTCGGCGATGGCGTCGCCGAAGCGGGTCTTGGCGATGCGCCCGCCCTCGACGTCGACCTCGGTCGTGCCCTCGAAGACGCTGAAGCCGACGAGCCCGGTCGCGACCCCGCAGTGGAAGCCGTTGTGGACGTTGACCGAGACGTCCGCCCGGGCGAGCAGCTCGTGCTGGATGCTCATCAGCAGCATCGGCAGGTTCATCCCGCCGAGCTCGCGCGGGACGCACATGCCGTGGAGGCCGAGGTCCGCGAGCTGCCCGAAGATCTCGTTCATCGCGGCCCCCAGCTCGACCTCGCCTCCCTTCAGCGTCGGGTGATCGCAGTCGATCTCGGCGGCGCGCGGGGCGATGACCTCGGCGCTGAACTCGCCCAGCATCCGCAGCACGTCCTCGTAGGTCGCGACCGCCTCGGCGGTGTCGGCGAAGGCGTCGGGCGCCCGGAAGCCGTACTCGGTGGCGGAGACCAGCGGGGCCCAGTCGACGCCGCGGGTGACGTACCAGCGGAGATCGGCGTTGTCCTCGTAGAAGTTGGCCATGATCAGCGATCCTCCTCCGCGGGACGCTCGGCCCGCGGTCGATAGAGCGAGACGTGTGCGATGCGTAGCAGCTCGGCCAGATTGGTGTCGGTGTCCCTGTCGGCGGTCGCGTCCATGACGCCGGGGACGATGGCGCCGCCGAGGTCGGCGAAGGCGACGTAGCCCACGCCGAGGACGATCATCTGCAGGATGAAGGCCTCGGGGCGCGCGTCCTCGCGGACGACCCCGTGGGCCTGCCCGCGCCGGATGTGCTCGATGAGGAGCCCGGTCCACGGCTTGAGGTGCTGGCGAAAGAGCGCCTCGAGCCCCTCGCGGTTGTCGAGCGCCTCGCGCAGGAGCAGCCGCGCCCGGTGCGGCGTCTCGCGGAAGTAGCCGATCATCGCGGCCAGGACGTCGGTGAGCTGGTCTCGGACCCGAGAGCGCGCGAGCACCGCGGCGATGTCCGCCCGCCAATGCGCCAGCATCGCCTCGAGGACGCCCTGCCGCAGCGCCCCCTTCGACGGGAAGTGGTAGAGCAGCGACGGCTTCCGGATCCCCACGGCCTCGGCCACGGCCTGGAGCGAGGTCCCGTGGAAGCCCCGCTCCGCGAAGAGCGCCGTCGCCACGGCCAGCAGTCGCTCGCGCATGTCGGTCGGCTCCGTGGTCCGCTCGTCGGTCTGTCGGGGTTTCATCCGCGCCTTCTTCCTGGTCGGCAGTTGCCTACCGTGTGGTAGGCATTCGTCTACCGTATGTCCAAGCGTGGCGCAAGCGGGGGGACTGGAGCCGTACAGCGTTGGAGAACGGGGTCCGCCCCCCGAGCTCCCCCACCGCTCCGCGCTCCCCCGCGCCGGCTACCGCCCCGCGCCCCGCGCCCGCGCTGCCACACGCACCGCGCGCAGCCCGCACCAGCTCGCGCGCAGCCCCGCCTTCCGCGACGGACTACCGCCCGTCGCGGACCGAGCAGGCCGACCGCGTCGCTCGGGTCTCACCGCGGCCCCGCGCAGCGACGCCTGACAGCGCAGCTCGGGGTCAGAGCTCGACGGGGCCGTCGCCGCCGTCCTCGATGCGCCAGCTCGAGTGGACGAGCTGGTCGGCGTCGGGGTCGGTGTGGTCGGTCACGACGATGAAGTCGACCCGTGCGTCCGCGTGGGTCAGCGTCAGGCGCGCGTAGCCGTGGACCGTGACCGAGAAGGTGTCGACCCACGGGATGCTCGTCACGCGGTCCTCGAACTCCGCGATCTCGCTCGCGTCCGCCGAGACCGAGGGGGCCACGATCTCGGTCGCCAGGACCGGCGAGGTCACGTCGTCGTGGACGTCGTGGACTCGGCCCATCCCGAGGCTGTGTACGTCCCCCGTCACGATGAGGACGTTGTCGACCTGGTGGGCGCGGACCGCGTCGAGGACGGCCTGCCGCGAGCTCGGGTAGCCGTCCCACTGGTCGAAGTTGTAGATCGCGGGCGCTCCCTCGAAGGCCACCAGCGGCAGCGGCGCGAAGACCACCTGGTTGCCCAGGATCTTCCAGCGCGCCGTGGCGCCGCCGAGCCCGCCGGTGAGCCAGGCCTCCTGCTCCGCGCCGAGCAGGTCGGCGTCCACGAGCTCGTCGCAGTCGGTCCCGGCCTGACCGCAGGGCGGCTCCGAGCGGTACTGCCGGGTGTCGAGCATGAAGAGCTGCGCCAGGTCGCCGACCACGAGGTCCCGATAGAGCTGCATGGCCCCGTCCACCGGCGGCGCGCAGCGCAGCGGCAGGTTCTCCCAGAACGCCTGATAGGCGGCCACCCGCCGCGCGAACTGCTCCGGCCGGTCCGGGGTCACCGACCCGCCGACGAAGTTGTTCACGACCTCGTGGTCGTCCCAGATCAGCACCCAGGGGCAGCGCCGGTGGGCCGCCCGGAGATCGGCGTCCTGCTTGTACTGCGCGTATCGCAGCCGATACTCGCCCAGTGTCTTCGGCGCCGGGGTCTCGTTGTGCCGGATGTCCTCGTCGCTGTCGGCGTACTCGTAGATGTAGTCGCCGAGGAAGAGGACCGCGTCGACCTCCGCCTCCGCCGCCAGGTGGCGGTGGCTGGCGAAGTACCCGTGGTCCCAGCGCTGGCACGACGTGACGGCGACGACGAACCGCTCGGTCGCCGCGCCCGCCTCGGGCAGGCTCCGCGCGCGGCCGGGGTCGCTCTGGTGGGCGCCGACCTCGAACCGATAGAAGTACCAGCGGTCCGAATCCAACCCCGCGACGACGACGTGGACGCTGTGGGCGTAGCGCGCCTCCGCCGTCGCGATCCCGCGCGCCACCAGCCGCTCGAAGCCCTCGTCCTCGGCGACCTCCCAGTAGACCGGGACGTCGTCCGCGGCCATCCCGCCGCCGCCGTCGGCCGCCAACGCGTCCAGCGCCAGCCGCGTCCACAGCACGAAGCCGTCCGCCGCCGGGTCCCCGCTCGCCACGCCGAGCGTGAACGGGGACGTCGCGTACTCGGGGAAGTCCACGCCGGGTCGCGGGTCGGGCAGGTCGCCACCGCCGTCGTCACCGCACGCGGCGAGCCCGGAGAAGAGCCCGGGCGCCAGCAGCGCCGCCCCGGCCACCCGAACGCCGCGGCCGAGGAGCTCGCGGCGGGTCAACGTCCCCGCCCGCGGCGGGGTGACAGCATCTCGATCGTCGCTCATGTCGGGCGACATAGCATGACCGAGATCAGATTCGGAGCCCGTCGACTCCCGCGGGCGAGCCTTCTCGGAGCGTGTATCCGCCCATGAGCTCGTCGGGGCCGGCCTTCTCTCGTTCGGGACGAATCGACGGCGACGTCGCCTGCCCGCGAATCGTGGCGGCGCGCGTCCCGCCGCGAAGACGCGCCATCAGCGGACGCGTATACTCGCCGCTCCGCCTCACACCCACCTCCAGCCGCCGGCACACCCGCCCTGCGTCGACGAGCGCCCATGCGAAACCACATCTCCCAGCTCCTCCCGTCGATGCTCCGGACGACCCACGGCAGCCCCGAGGACGAGGAGGCCTTCGACGCCTACGCGGCGACGTTGACGACGCAGCTCGGGCTCCTGGCGTCGATCATCATGCTCTTCTTCACGGTCGCCTGGTGGCCGCTCGACCCGATCGTCATGCCGGACGAGCGGCACGTGGCCATCTTCGGCGATCTGCGCGTCCGCGCCATGATCGTCGAGCTCCTCGCGCTGGTGACCTTCGGCGTCTGGCGACCACGCGGCCGGATCACGCTCGTCCTCGCCCCGCTCTTCTACGCCGCGCTGACCGGGACCTTCGCCTACTCCCTCGGCGAGCTCGGCGGCCCGGACCTCACCTGGCTCGCCAACGCCTACCTCGGCATCGTCCCCGCCGCCTTCATCCCCATCCGCCTGCGCTGGCGCGTCGTCGCCACCGCGCTCATCGCCGCCTCGCTCCCGCTGGCCTTCTTTCTGCCCTTCCCGGAGAACTGGGCCTCGCCGACCGCTCAGGGGCAGGTCAGCTTCCTGGTCTTCGCCGCCCTCTTCACCGTCGCGCTCGGGGAGCTCTCGTTCCGCGTCATGCGCCGCGCCTTCTTCGACCGCCGCGCGACCGACCACGCCAACGCCCAGCTCGCCGAGCTGACGGACTCCCTCAGCGCCACCGTCGCCGAGCGCACGAGCGAGCTCCGCTCCCTAGCCCTCCACCTCGACGGCGTCCAGGAGTCCGAGCGCCGGCGCATCGCCCGCGACCTCCACGACAACCTCGGTCAGGGGCTCACCGCGATGCGCTACACCGTCGCTCGCCTCGAGGACCGCCTCACCCGCCGCCCGCACGAGGCCAGCGCCCTCGTCGAGGACCTCGCCGCCCTCATCGAGGGCACCACGAGCACCGTCCGCAGCTTCGTCTCCACGCTCCGCCCCCGGATCCTCGACGAGCTCGGCCTCCTCCCCGCCGCCGAGTGGCTCCGCGACCACGTCGTCCGGACCTCCGGGATCCCCTGCACCCTCGAGGCCACCCCGGCCCTCGGGCGAGCCGCCGTCGACCTCGACGCCGAGACCAACCTCGTGGTCTTCCGCGTCCTCCAGGAGGCCAGCACCAACGCCCTCAAGCACGCCCAGCCGAGCGCGCTCGCGCTGCACCTCGACCTCGAGGGCGGCCGCGTCGTCGCCACGGTGACCGACGACGGCCGCGGCTTCGACCCGTCCGCCGAGACCGAGGGCTTCGGCCTCCTGGGGCTCAAGGAGCGGGTCGGCGCCTGCGGCGGGACCTTCACCGTCGACACCGCCCCCGGACGCGGAGCGCGCGTCACCGCGACCGTCCCGCTGACCGCGGCGCCCGAGGCCGCCTGACCCCGCGACGTCCGCGGTCGTTCGTCATCCTCTCCGAGGCGCGGGGTTCCTGCCGCGATGGGAGCGGCGGCGCGCGGCGTCGTATGATGGTGGATGGCCCCACGCCAGGGCGCGCCGGCGGCCGCCAGCGACGACAACCGCGCCAAACAAAAGTTTGGGATGGCGCAAGTCCGCGTGGAGCAACGCTCGGAGGGGGCAGGTCGGGGAGCGGCTCGCGCCGGGGCGACTCGCGGCTGGCGCGACCGTGACCGACGCGTATTCTTGCCGCTGTTCGATCCGGCAATCGCCCCGTCCACACCGAGGAGCAGGCCCATGATCAAGGTCTTCGTCGCCGACGACCACGGCGTGGTGCGGCTCGGCATGCGTCAGCTCCTCACCGAGCTCGGGGGCTTCGAGGTCCTCGGTGAAGCGGCGGACGGCCGCGAGGTCCTGAACTCGCCGGTCTTGTCCCGCTGCGACGTGCTCATCCTCGACCTCTCGCTGCCTATCATCAGCGGCACCGAGGTGCTGCGCCGGGTCCGTCGCGCCCACCCGAGCCTGCCGATCGTGGTCCACTCGATGCACCCGGAGGACCAGTTCGGTCCGCGCCTCCTCGCCGCGGGCGCCGCGGCCTACGTGTCCAAGGAGCGGCCGCCCGGGGACCTGGTCGCGGCCGTCGAGCGCGCGGCGCGTGGGCTGACCGATGCCCCGACCGCCCCCCGCGAGCGCGAGACGGCGCGCTCTCACGCGGCCCTCACCCCACGCGAGCACCAGGTCTTCACCCGCATCGTTCAGGGTCTGCCCGTCGCGGACATCGCCGCAGAGCTCGACGTCCACTCGTGCACGGTGAGCAACCACCTCGCCAGCATCCGCCGCAAGCTCAAGCGCACCAGCGTCGCCGAGCTGGTCGCCTACGCCTACGCCGAGGGGCTCGTCGGTGACGTCCCCCCGGTCGACCCGGGCTGACCCGCGCCGGCTCGGCCGCGTCGGGATCGATCGGGCGGTGACGCCGACGAGGTGGTATGTGCCTGGCCATGCAGAACACCAGGATGCAGCGCTCGCCGGCGTCGGGTCCGTCCGGCCCGAAGCACGCTCGGCCCTCCGACCGCGCTGAGCTCCCCAGCGCCGCTCGTGGGTTGAACACGGCGGTCCTCGTGGCCTCCGTGGCGGCGACCATCCTGACCGCATGCAAGGGCCCTGCTGCGCCGCCACCGCCGCCGCCCGCGCCGCCGGTCGTCGTCGCCCCCGAGCCCAGCGAGCCCACGGCCCCACCCCTGTCGGGGTTCGTGCTCGTCGAGCGGGACGCCTACTTCCACGTCCGGCCCTCGGCCGCGGCGATGAACGTGGCGCTGTCGCTGACGCCGCGCACGACCGGCGCGCCTCGGGTCTCGCGCAGCGTGCCCTTTCGGTTCGCGGTGGTGGCCGAGCACGGGGACTGGATCGAGGTGACGAACCCGCCCGCCGAGCCTCGGGAGTGTGTCGACCCGCCAGGGGCGCTGGCCGACTTCGAGCTCACGCTCTTCGTGCGCCAGGGAGACCTGGTGCCCGTCGTCACGCGCCCGGTCACCCACCGGTTGAAGGGCGGCGAAGAGGTGACGGTGCTGGCGGGCCGGTGGCTCGACCGAGGAGAGCGGTCGTTGACGCTGCGGGACGGTCGCGGCGTCGTCCCGCTGACCGACGAGGACATCGGAGAGAGCTACGCCGGCGCCCCGCTGCGGGCCGAGGACCCGAGCTGGACCTACTACGTCGCCGAAGACGCGATCTTCGCCGAGGGGGTGACCCCCGAGAGCGGCGGCGGTCGGATCGAGCGCGTCCTGACGATGACGCCGGTCGACGCGCCGGGAGAGCCGCCGCGCGCACGGGCGACGCTGCGATCGGCCTGCGTCGAGAGCACCCGCGAGGTCGCGCGCCGCGACGCGCCCCCGGCCGGGATCCAACCGGCCTTCGCGCTAGGCACCCTGGACGTCGGGGCCGACGAGTCGGGGGCTTTCGACCTGGGCGGGGCACTGGGGGGCGGCCTCGGCGGCCTCGACGCCGACGTGGACGCGGCGGAGCAGGCGTTGCCCGAGATCCCGGCGGACGCCCGCCTCTTCTGGCCCGACGGGGCCCCGGCCGGGCGGACCGTGCGGGCCACGACGCCGGACCACGCGACGCCCGAGCACGCCGGCCGGCGCTGCTTCAGCTGGACCGTGGCGGAGACCCTGGGGTCCCTCCCACCGGGCGCGCTGATGAAGCGCCGCCCCATCGTGCTGTGCGTCGACGCCGCCACCCTCGGCGATTGACCCGCGGCTCGGCTACTCCAGGCAGCAGGGGTTGAGGCAGCAGGTGTCGAGCAGGAGGCCCTCGGGCAGCTCGTAGGCGCCGCTCCGGACGCCGTCGTCGCCGATCTCCACCGACACCCCGCTCGGGCTCTCGCTGAAGACCGAGGTCGTCGGACCGAGCCCGATGACGTCCCCGGCGCAGCTGATCCGCGGCGGCTCGACGATGTCCGCGCCGCACCGCCGCTCGAAGTTGAAGACGTCCCCGACGAAGTCGGTGTACGCGGTGGTGACCCGCCCGTCGGCCGCGTTCAGCCCGTGCCGCCCGCAGGTCAGCGCGCCCTCGGCGTCGGTGATGGGGATCTCGAAGTGGACGTAGGGGAACACGGTGTCCGCCGGCGAGCGTCCGTCCGAGGTCTGCCACGAGCCGACGCTCGCCGAGGCGTCCGCCACCAGCGTGCAGTTGGCGGGCGCCGTGTCCGCCAGCCCGAAGGCGAGGTTCCAGTAGCACTTGTCCACCGTCGCGAGCTGCTCGTCGCCGGCGTAGAGCGCGCGCTGGTAGAAGAGCGGCGCCAGCGGGCCCTGGTTTCCCGGCGCACCGTCGGGCGTCAACCAGTAGTCCACGGGGCCGGCCCCGTCGTCGCAGCGGACGTGGACGTCGCTCATGTGGAGCCAGGTCGTGGACTCGCCGGACGTGCACGCGAACGCCAGGACCATCGTCGTGCCGCGGGCGCCCGTCACCGGATCGTGGAGCAGCTCCAGCGGCTCGCCGTCGTCGCCGAGGCAGTCGAACTTGGCCGAGCACATCACGTTGGTGATGCTCACCGCCACGTCGAAGAACCCCTGGCTCGCCTGGCGCGCGATGGTCAGGTTGAAGCTCACCGGCGTGTCGCCGTTGGCCACGCACGCCGCCCGCTTCGTCACCGGCGTCGGGTTCATGTAGGTCGCCGGGTCGATGGCCGCGCCCTCGCTGTCGGTCAGCTCATCGAGCCAGACCCGGACGTGGTGCTCTCCCGCCGACGCGTCACACGGCAGCACCGTCGACACCGCGCCCGCGCCGTCGCCGTACTGCGACGACCGCAGCGCCGTCGCCTCGGCCACCAGGGCGCCGCCCTCGTCCGGGTCGCCGGCGTAGACGCGCACGGTGTACTCGGCGTCCCCGATCCCCTCGAGCGACAGCGGCTGGACGTTCACGGCCAACCGCCCCGTGTCCGAGCGCGTCGGCTCCGGCGCCCGCTGACACCCCGCCACCACCAGCGCGGCGCACATCACCCACAGCGTCGCGCGGCTCATGGCGTCACCCCCGGGCAGAACAGGCCGTCGTACACGCGCAGGCGCCCCGGCGCGCCCTCCTCTTCGTCACACGCGATCGCGTCCGCCGCGTCCCGTGCGCACCGGATGGTCCCCCGCGGTGCACCAGCGCCGTCGTAGACGATGGCGTAGGCGACGGCCACCACGTCGGCCACGTCGCAGGTCGTGTCCGGCACGAGCGGGTACGCCGGGTCGCAGGTCGTCACCGCCACGCCGCCCTGACAGACCACTTGCCCGGTCGTCTCGCCGCAGGCGTCGACCCCGCACGGCGCGTCGCTCGAGATGACCGTCCCGTCCGGCCGCCCCTCGCAGTCCTCGGCGCAGTCCGCGATCCCGTTGCCGTCGCTGTCGGTGTCGAGGGCGCCGCAGCCGCACTGCCCGGGCTCGGTCTTGTTCCCGTCCAGAGGGCACCCGTCGACGCAGTCCGGCGCGCCGTCTCCGTCGCCGTCGTCGTCCGCCACGCCGCACCCGCAGAGCCCCGGCTCGAGCTTGAGCGGGTCGTCGTCGCAGCTCTCGAGGCAGTCGATCACGCCGTCTCCGTCGCTGTCGGGGCAGACGTCGTTCACGGTGACCGTGACCGTATCGCTCGCCACGCCGCCGAAGCCGTCGTCGACGGTCACCTCGAAGGTCAGCGTCTCGCTCGCCAGCTCCCCCTGCTCGGGGGCGCTGAACGTAGGCGCCGCCGTGGTCGCCCCGGTCAGGGTCACGGAGGTCCCACCGGTCTGGACCCACGAGAAGCTCAGAACGTCTCCGTCGGGGTCGGCGCTCGCGCTCCCGTCGAGGGTGACGAGCGTCCCCTCGTCGACGTCCTGCGCGCCCCCGGCCTCGGCGACCGGGCCGTGGGGGACGTTGTCGACGTCCACGTTCACGGTGTCCCCGGCGCTCTTGTCGCCGCCGCAGTACCCGGGTGGCGCGACGTCGGTCACCGTCAGCTGGAAGGTCAGGGTCTCGGTCAGCGGACCGCCCCCCGGGCCGACGTCCGGCGCCGTGAACGTCGGCGCGTCGGTGTCCGCCCCGGTCAGCGTGACGGCGGGCCCGGAGGTCTGGACCCAGGCGTAGGTCAGCGCGCTCCCGTCGGGGTCGAAGCTGCCTGCCGCCGACAGGGTCACGGCCTCGCCCTCGTCGACCTGCTGATGGGCCCCGGCCACCGCGGTCGGCAGCGGGTTGCCCTGCTCGACGGTGATCTCGACCTGCGCCAGGCGCGCGAGCTGGTCGTCGGCCACGGCGACCTCGAAGGTCAGCGTCTCCGGGGCGGTCGCCGGGGTCGGCGCGACGAAGCTCGGCTGGCCGGTGTCGGCCCCGGTCAGCGTCGCCGACGAGCCCTCGAGCTGGCCCCAGGCGTAGGTCAGCGGCTCCTCGTCGGGGTCGCTGGAGCCGGTCGCGTCGAGGTGGACGGTGTCCCCCTCGCAGACCGTCTGCGGCGCGCCGGCGTCGGGGAGCGGCGCCTGGTTGCAGTACGGGTTGGCCTTGTCGCTCGGGACGGTGTCGAACGGGCTCAGCGACGTGTCGTCGGCGGTGACGAGGTCTCCGGTGCCCCCCGGGACGCTGGCGTGGGTCGGCCCGGTCGAAGAGCGCCAGTAGTTGTCGACCGCGGTCATGGGCAGGGCGTTCGAGTAGAAGCCGGTCCCGTTGGCGCAGATGTCCGAGCGCCGCAGGACGAGCCGCGGCTCGCCGGCGTCGAGCGCCCGGACGACGGTGCCGACCTCGGGCGTCTTCGACAGCGCGGGCGTCACGGTGAGGTAGTAGCTCGAGCGCGCCAGGACCGTGACGTCTTCGTCGCCGGTGTCGAGGCTCACCCGGATCGTCTCGCCCTCCTCGACGGAGACGGTCGAGGTCGTGTGCTGGTCGACCCGGAAGTACGTGGCGCTGTTGCCGCCGTAGCTGACCACCGTGGCGTCGAGCCGGAGCGAGTTGCTCGCGGCGTGGATCCCATAGCCGCTGGCTCCCGCAACGCTGTCCTCGATGACGAAGGCGTCCCCGGCCCCGATCTGGAAGGCGTTCGTGCGGCGCCCCGCGATGACCCGCTGGGCGAGTATGCCCTCGCCGGCGAAGGTGAGGCCGGTCCCGACGCAGCTCCCGCTCACGTCGAGGTCCCGGAAGACGAGGTCGCGGTTGTTCTGATTGGCCGCGGTGAGCCCGTAGCCGGGGTGCGGGAGCGTCAGGCCCGAGACCGTGATCGCGCGCGAGGACGCGACGCTCACGCCGGTCTTGTCGTCGGCGAGCGACGTCACGACCGCCGGGTCGACCGTGAGCGGCCCCTCGACGCTCGTCAGGGTCAGGCCGACGGCCGAGTCGGTCAGGCTCAGACCGGCCAGGGTCGGCGTCGTCGTCGGCCCGATCGAGAGCGCCGTCGTGCTCGCCCGCGCCGCCGTGAAGCCGTCGACGTCCACCAGCGCCGCGGTCAACGAGGCCCCGGTGGCGCGGTCGTGAGCGACCACGTCGACGAGCCGGACCGCCGCCCCGCCGGCCGCCACGCCGGTCCCGAAGCCGTCGCCCGAGACGTCGACCCCGTCCAGGGTGAGGTCGATGTCGCCGCTGGTCTGGACGCCGTAGTCGCGCCCGTTCAGGTCGAGGTCTTCGAAGCGGATGGGGGCGCACGGCGCGATGAGGTACGCGCCGGTGTCGATGTCCGCGGTGACCACCCCCGACGCCGCGGTCAGGGTGAGCGGAGGGTCCGGCTGGTAGCTGGTGATGTACAGGGCGCCGCCGCTCGCGGTGCAGTCGAGGCCGTCGAGGGTCGCCGGCGCGCCGCCGTTCACGTTGCGCAGCAGGAGGCACCAGGTGGCGCCGCTCACCGTGACGTCGGAGAGCTCGAGGCCCGCGGCGTTGTAGGTGTCGACGCCGTAGCGGCGCCCGTGGGCCGTGACGCCGCTGACCTCGGCGTCCGCTCCCGCCACGGTGAGGCCGTCGCCGATGCGCGGGCCCGACAGCTCGAGCGCGTCGAAGGTCAGCCGCGCGTTGCTCGCGTGGTTGGCGTTGATCCCCGCGGTCTCTCCGTCGAAGGCGAGGTTCGACAGCGTCACGTCCGTCGTGCTCGTGAGCTGCACGTCGGTGGCGTTGCCGGCCGTCGTGATCCCCAGCGATGGGCTCGCGCCGGCGCCGTCGAAGACGGTCGGCCGCGCCCAGCCGTAGAGCCTGAGCCCCACCACGTCGTCGGTCAGGACCAGCCCGGTCAGCGTCGGCGCCGCGAAGCTCGCGTCGTAGCCGTAGAGGTACAGGCCGACGCTCTGCGCGCGCCGCGCCGTCAGCCCGGTGATCTCGACCCCGTCGGCCGAGACCAGGTAGACCCCGGTCGACCTGTCGTTGGCGGTGACCCCGGTGAAGCTGTGCCCGGCGCCGCCGAGGTAGATGCCGGTCCCGCCTCCGGGCCCCGACGCGTTCACCCCGTCGAAGGTGACGTAGCTGTTGGTCGTCGCCGACGCGTTGACCCCATAGTTCCAGCCCGAGAGCGTCAGACCGCTGATGTCGAGGTGGTCGACGTTGGAGAGCGCGATGTCGGCGATGTTGTCGCCGAGCTGGGCGAAGGCCGTCGCGCCGAGCTCGATGGGCTCGGCGGCCGTGCCCGCCATGTTGAGGATGTTCAGCCCGACGCTGCAGTGGGTGACGGTGTTGCCCGACAGCTCCAGCCCGGTAGAGCGCGCGATGTAGAGGCCGTTGCCAGAGCTGGTGTTGCCGTTCGTGACCGCGGTCATGGTGCAGCCGGTGACGCTCACGTCGTTGGTCTGGTTGAGGTAGAGGCCCGTCGCGCGGTCGCTCACGTCGACCCGCAGCAGCGCGTGGTCGTCGCCGCGGAGCCGGAGCCCGTAGCCCTCGTGCCAGATCCCGGACAGGTCGAGGTCCTCGAAGCGGAGGTCGCGGTTGTTGACGTCGTTGGCGTCGATCCCGTAGCCGCCGCGGCTCGCGAAGCCGACGAAGCCGAGGTTCGACGAGCCGGTGACCGAGACGCCGTAATCGCAGCCGTCGAGCGCCGTGATCGCGCCGGTGTCGAACAGCAGTCGACCACCGCCGGGGGCGGCCGTGACGGGCTCGTTCATCCCGGTCAGCTTCAAGCAGCTCGCGGTGTGGCTGATGTCCAGCCGCTCCACCGTCGGGGTCGTCAGCCCGCTGAGGCTCACGCCGTCGGTGGTGACGCCGCTGACCGTGACGTCCTCGAGCGTCACGCCGGCGCCGTTGGCGACGCTGACGCCGGTGTCTCGGGCGCGGACCACGACGTCGTCGAGGGTGTTGGCGTCGCCGGCGAGCGAGATCCCCGTCCCGATCGGGAACGCGGCGCTGGCGTCCACCCCGGCCACGGTGACGTGGTGGTTGCCCGTGCCGACCGCGTCCAACCCGTCGTCGCGCCCCGGCAGCACGAGGCGCGCGCCTGGCGGGTAGCCGAGCAGGGCGACATGGCTCGTGTCCCGGAGCCTGACGCTGGTGAGGCTCCCGGTCAGGTCGGCCAGCGCGGTCGCGTCGATGACGAGGGGCTCGCCCGTGTCGGGGTCGGCGCCGTCGAAGGTGTCGACGCTCAGCGCGGTCCTGCAGCCGACGAGGCTCAGATCGACGAGCTCGAGCGGCAGCGCGACGCCGCTGAGGCTGATCCCGGTCGTCACGGCGAAGCGGGCGGTGACGTCCTCGAGGTGGAGCCCGCTGACCGGCGCGGCGCCGCCGGTCTCGACGCCGGTCGCGCGGTCGTTTGCGTCGACGTGCAGGACGGTGTGGTCGACGCCGCCGAGGAGGATCCCCGTGCCGCCGCCGCGCCCCGACACGTCGAGCCACCGCAGGGTGAGCCGGGCGTTGGTGGCGTCGCTGGCCTCGAGCCCGTACTCGTCCCCGTCGAGGAGCAGCGGAGCCACCTCCGAGGCGCCGGTGAGCGTCACGTCCGTCACGCCGGACACGAAGTGGATCCCGTAGTCGTTGCCCCTCAGGTCGGCGAAGGCCGCCGGGCCGAGGACGTAGCTCGCGCCGGTGTCGAGCGGGTCGCCGTCGAGGTCCTTCAGGCGGAGCCCCGCTCCGTCGCCGTCGGTCAGGACGAGGCCGCCCAGGGTGGGATCGGTCACGCCGTCCAGGGAGAGGCCGGCCGTCGACGTGCCCCGGGCGGTGAGGCCCGTGATGTCGATCCCGGCGGTCCCCGTCGCGACGACGCCGTATTGGCGGTGATCAGCGGTGACGTTCGTCAGCGTGACGTCGCCGCCCGCGGTGACGGTGACCCCGTGGCCGACGCGGGCGAGGCCGGACACGTCGAGGTCCCGGAGCTCGACGTCACCGACGTCGTTGACGAGCACGGCGGCGGTCGCGTACGGCGCGTCGACGTAGAGGTCGCCGCCGTCGAGGGTCACGCCGTCGGCGACAATCTCGAGGGCGGGGCCGCCGGTGAGGAGGTGGCAGTCGAGGGGGGCGACGAGGGTGTAGGTCCCCGTCCCGGCGTCGAGGGTCAGCGCCGTCCCGAGCGGGTCGGTCACGCCGTCGAGGTCGGCGCCGCAGTCGGGATCGGGGCCCTCGTTGGGGCCGAGCGCCGGCTCGGGCGGGTAGCTCGAGCCCACCGGCGGCGACAGCGACAGGCCGACGAGGTCGACGTCGATGGCCGCGCCGTCCTCCCAGATCGGGTACTGGGTGTGGTCCCAGGCGGTGAGGTGGGTCGGCCCCAGCGTCAGGCTCGGCGCCCCCGAGACGGACTGGAGGTGGAGCCCCTGGACGTCGTCGCTCACGTCGAGCCCCGACAGCGTCAGCGGCAGCGTGAGCGGGAAGAGCTGAACGCCCACCGAGCAGCGGCGGGCGCGGACGTCGGTCAGCGTGGGGTTCGTCGCGTTGGAGAGGTACACGCCGTAGAAGCGTCCATCGGCGGTCACGTCGAGCAACGTGAGGTCCGTGGCCGCGCCCGCGTTGATCCCGGTGCCCTGCCCGTGCCCGGAGACGTCGACGTGCTCGATCCGGGCGCCGGTGGTCGTCGCGAGGTTGATACCGGTGGCGCGGAGCTGGCCGGACAGGTCGAGGTCGTGGATCCGGAGCGCGTCGGCGTACGACACGTTGATGCCGGTGTTGCTGCCCCTCAGCGAGGTGATCTCGTCGGGGCCCAGCTCGAGCGGGCCGCTCGGCGTGTCGACCCGGAGGCCGGTGTTGCACCGCTCGAGGGTCAGGTCCGAGAGCGCCAGGGTCCCCTCGGGCTCGTCGATGTCGAGCCCGTAGCTGCAGGTGGTCGCGACGAGCCCGTCCACCTCGAGGTCGACGACGCCCGCCGCGACGACCCCGGTCGCTCGCCGGGCGACGACGACGTCGCGCACGCTGATGTCGGTCCCGCTGAGGCTCAGCCCGTACCCGCCCTGCGACGCCCCGGTGACGTCCAGGCCGGCGAAGGTCAGGTGGTGGTTGGCGGCGCTGGCCGCGTAGACCCCGTAGGTGTAGGCGTCGATGTCGAGGTCGCGGACCTCCACCCAGCTCGTCTCCATGAGCTCGACCCCCCAGTTGCACCCCGCGAGGTCGACGATGACGCCGGTCTCGCCGATGGGATCGTAGGGGCCGATGACGATGGGGGCGCCGCTCTCGCCCACCACGTCGTCGAGGTAGAGCCCGCGCTCGTTGTTGCCGAGGGAGAGCTTCCGGAGGCTCGGCGCCTCGCCGGCCTCGAGCCCGGTGATGTAGAGCCCCGAGTGGTTGCAGCCGGTCGCGGTGAGGTCGTCGATGACGACGTTGTCGGCGGCATTGACCACCACGCCGATGTGGCGGGCGTCGGCCGTGACGCCTCGCACCTCATGACCGGGGCCGGCCGAGCCGCTGCTGACGGTGTTGGAGCCGAGGCGGATGCCGGTGCCGTCCCCGTGACCGGACACGTCGAGGCCCTCGAAGGTCAGGTTCTCGGCGGGGTACGGGGCGTCGACCCCGTAGTCGGGGTTGTCGAGGGTGAGGTTCTTCAGCGTGACGTTCTGCACGTACTGGAGGCTCACCCCGGTGCCCGAGCCGGAGACGTCGAGCCCGAGGGTCGCGACGTCACCGTCGAGGGTCAGCGGGAGCTTCCACTGGTAGATGAGCAGCCCCACGGCGTTGTCGGTCAGGGTCAGGCCGGCCAAGCTCGGCGTGACGTAGCCCACCACGTCGTCGGTGGCGTCGAGGCGCAGCCCGTAGTCGGCGTTGTGGCGCGCTCTGAGGTTGGTGATCTCGAGGCCGCTCGCGTCGCTGACGCGGACGCCGGTGGCGCGGTGGTCAGCGATGATCCCCGTGAGCTCGGCGTCGTGCCCGCCGACGTGGAGGCCCACGCCGAGGCCGAAGCCGGAGACGTCGAGGGTGTCGAAGGCGAGGCGGGCGTTGCCGGTCGACGCCAGCACCCCTGAGCCGCCCGTGGTCGGCAGGCTCAGGTTCTTCAGGGTGATGTCGGTGGAGCTGCTGATGCTGACGCCGGTCCAGCTCCCGGTGACGTCGAGGGCCGTCGTCAGGCCGTCGACGGTCCAGGGGCGGGTCACCTGCTGGAGGAGGAGCGCCGTGTCGTTGTCCCGCAGCTCGAGGGTCCCGAGCGTCGGCGCCGCGTGCGAGGGCGTCAGGTGGGTCAGCTGCAGCCCGGTGGTGCAGCGGTTCGCGACCACGCTGGCGACGTCGAGGCCGCTCCCGCGCAGGACGTAGATCCCGGTGGTGCGGTCGTTGGCGGTCACGCCGCTCAGGCGGTGGCCGGGGCCGCGCAGGAGGACCCCGGTCCCGACACCGGGCCCCGAGGTGTCGACGTCGACGAGCTCGATGTCGGCGTTGGTGTCGATGTTGCCGTCGAACCCCATGGTGCGCCCGTCGAGGCGGAGCCCCTCGAAGCGGATGTTGCGGGTGGCGTTGATGTCGATCGACGTGGCGTTGCCCGAGAGGTCGGCGATGGCGCCGCCGACGCCGGCGATCCACGGGTCGACGAGGAGCGGGGCGAGCTCCGGTGGGTCGCTCTCGGGGACGACGTGCTCGCCGTCGAAGCTCGTGAAGACGAGGCCCGTCTTGTTGCGCGTGAGCCGGAGCTCCTCGAGGGCGACCGGCGGCGCGACGTTCTCGAGCAGGAGCCCCTGGGAGCCGCAGTTGTCCGCGGTCAGGGCGCGGATCGAGACGTCGCTGGCGGTGTCGACCTCGGCGCCGACGCTCCGGTCGCTGACGTCGACGTCGTCGATCTCGACGCCGGCGCAGCGCACGTAGAGCCCGGTCCCGTTGCCGCTCCTGCCGCGCGCGTCGACGTTCTGGACGGTCAGGTTCACGTTGGTCGTCGAGTAGGCGTAGAGGCCGTAGTCGTCGCCGTGGAGGCGCAGCGGCGGGTCCCCGATCGCGTTGCCCACGACGATGTTCTCCGCGGCCTGGAGTTGGAGCGCCGTGTTGGTCTCCGACGTGTCGACGAGGACGCCGCTGTCGGTGCCCCCGTCGTAGGCGTCGATGGTCAGCGGGGAGCCGGCGGGGGCCGTGTAGCCGTTGACCTGGAGGCCGATCGCCCCGTGGGCGACGTCGAGCTCGCGGAGGACGAGGGGCGGCTCGGTGGCGTTGAGCGAGATGGCGGTGTTCGAGGTGTAGTTCGCCCGCACGTCGATCAGGGTGAGGCCGGCGACGCCGCTGGTGTGGACGCCATACTGACGCTGATCGGCGATGACGCGCTCGATGCGGTGGTTCGTCCCGCCGAGGTAGATCCCCCGGCCGACGCCGTGGTGCCCCGAGACGTCGAGGTCGACGAAGGTGAGGCCGCTGTTGGTCGCGTCGAGGGCCGAGACGCCGTAGCTTCGGCCGTCGAGCCGGAGCCCGGACACGGTCAGGTCGGTGACGTAGGCGGACAGCAGGAGATCGGTGTCGTTGCCGCCGAAGCTCGTGATGGCGGCCGGGCCCAGGGTGAGCGGCCCGGCCACCTGGCTCATCGAGAGCCCGGTGCCGCCGTCCCGGAGCGTCAGGTCCTCGAGCTGCAGCGGGAGGCCGATCCCGGTCAGGTAGAGGCCGTTGCTGGCGCCGCTGGTCCTCAGGTCACGGACCGCGACGTCGTCGGAGCTGCTGACGTAGACGCCGAAGGTCCGACCATCGGCGATCACGTGCTCGATGGTCACGCCGGTGGCGCCGTTCACCCGGACGCCCGTCCCCTGACACCACCCCGAGACGTCGATGTTCCGGACCGTCACGTCGTTCCAGCTCTGCGCGTAGACGGCGTAGGTCGCGTCGGGGGCGATGAGCCGGTGGCCGCCGCCGTCGAGGGTGACGCCGTCGGCGCCGATCGTGATCGCCGTGCCGGTGTAGCCGGTGCAGTCGACGTCCGCGGTCAGGGTATAGCTCTCGGTGAGCGTCGCGCCACACAGCGCGTCGTTGGCAGCCCACGCCGGCGGGCTCAGCAACGTCACGAGCAGGAGGCTCGACGTGGCGGCGACCCGCACGACACCCATGAAGCAGCTCCAGACGACGGTCGATCCCAGGCCATGACTCTATCGGTCACCGTGGTGCAGACGCGAGATTCATCCGGGACGGTGTCTGATAGGCGTCTGATCGGGGTTGATGGAGGTCAACCCGGGGACCCCGTGTCGCGGTGCGAGAGGGTTGGCCCGATGACAGCGGGCCCGACCTCCGGTATTGCCGATGGATGCCCGAAGAGCTCACCGACGCCCAGTACGAGTCCCTCACCGCCAAGCTCCGGGGCCTCGCCGCCGCGCTCCGGGCCCAGCTCGACAGCGCGACGGGGGACGGCAAGCCCGTCGAGCTCGACTCGACCGCCTTCGGTCGGGTCTCGCGGGTGGACGCCATCCAGCAGCAGCAGATGGTCAAGGCGACCCGCGGCCGCGCGAAGGAGCGCGTGATCCAGGTCGAGGCCGCCCTCGAGCGCGTCGCCGACGGCGAGTACGGCGATTGCGCGAAGTGCGGCGAGCCCATCGGCTTCCGCCGCCTCGACGCCCGCCCCGAGACCCCCTTCTGCGTCGCCTGTCAGTCCGAGGTCGAGCAGCGCCGCCGCTGACAGCCCTTCCGACCTACCGCTCGCGGCGCACGGCCGCCGCCAGCAGCGCGTCGAACTCGCGAACCAGATCGCTCACGTCGAGCGCGCGCTCAGCCGCTCGAAGCGCTGCACGAATCCGGTCGGCGTCCAGTCGTGACGCCTGCCGCCGAACCACCGACGCGGCGTCCTCGTGGTCGCGGGCGCGGTCGGAGCTGAGCTTGTAGACGACGAGGTCCTCGGCGCTGACCACGGGGACCGTCACCCCATACAGCTCCGCCGTGATCGCCTGGCTGAGGGCGTTCGTCTCGAAGGGCGTTCCCGCGATGATGATGTCCACGGGGGTTCCATCGACGTGTACGACGGGGACGACGTAGTAGCGCCGCGCAAACCCAACGGGATCCCCGGCCTTCGACGTGAAGCCGTGACGCGTGAGGGTATTGACGAGCTCCGAGACGTCCTCGATGGGCGTGGCGACCGTGATATCGACGTCGAGCGTCTGCCGAGGTGCACCCCACACGCGCAGCGCCTGGGCCCCGAACACGTACCAGGCGTGGTCGGCGAGCGCCGTGACCAGCGCGCGCAGCACCGACGTCAGCGCGCTCACGGGTCGAGCTCGGCGAAAGCGCGGCGCCAGCGCGCGACCCTCGCCACGGTCTCGACGAGGCGTCGAGGACCCTCGGCCTTCATGAACTCGACGAGATCCGGATCGACGAGCGCGGCATCGAAGTCGGCCTCGAGCGCATCGAGCATGCGCGCCTCGACATCGGGGCTGTCGAAGATCGGGGGCTCCTGGCGAGGGGCTGCTCGCCAGCGCCGCCGCAACGCGCGAAAGCCCATCGGGTCCCGGCTGTCGTCCTCGGGCGTCTCGTCCATATGCGAAGCCTACCACGCCCCGGCGTGTCGAGCGGTGGCCCGCGACACGTCGGGAGGCTAGTGGTGTGAGGCGTAGAAAACGCACCGTTATCGCCGGCCGGCGAGTGCGTCGAGGTCGGTGCAACGAGACCGCAGGACTGCCGGGCGCAATTCAAGGTCTCGTGGTGCCGAGGTCGGCGTGCTCGCCAGGCGAGAACGGGGTGTTTTCTGCGCCGAGGACCACTAGGCTGGGGCGCCAGCGTGGAGGTGTGACGTGGGGATGGGGCCGACGGGTTTGCGTGCCGTGATCGCGGCGTTCGGTGAGACGCCGCTCGACGCGGTGGACCATCAGCTGAGGCTCGAGGCGCAGGAGCCGCCGGAGCCCTCGGAGCTCGGTCCCGCCGACGTGATCGTGGCCGTCCGGGCCGCGCAGATCGGCTGGGTCGACCTGCTCATGGCGAGCGGGCAGTACCAGCACATGGCGTCGCCGCCCTACACGCCGGGCCTCGAGCTCGCCGGCGAGGTGCTCTGGCGCGGGCCCGAGGCCGTGGAGCGCTGGCCGCTGGGCGCCCGGGTCATCGCCGACGGCCTCCGGACCGGGCCGCGGTCGCTGGGGCCGTATCAGCGCTGGGGCGGCTTCGCGTCCTACGCCGTGGCGCCCGCAGACGCGCTGCGCAGCTTGCCCGAGGGCTGGAGCTACGACGAGGGGGCCTGCCTCCTCGGGAGCTACGAGACCGCCTACCACTGCCTCGTCGCCCGTGGGCGGGTCTCCGAGGGCGAGACGGTCCTCATCCACGGCGCCTCGGGCGCGACCGGGCTCGCAGCCGTCCACCTGGCCAAGCGCCTCGGGGCCACGGTCATCGCCACCGGGCGGAACCCGGAGAAGCTCGCGATCGTCGCGGCCGAGGGCGCCGATCACATCGTCCGCACCGCCACGACCGAGGACGGCCGGATCGTCGCCGAGCGCCCCGACGGGGACGCGCCGGTCTCGCTCCGCGACGCGGTGAAAGAGCTGACCGGCGGGCGCGGCGTCGACGTGGTCTACGACGGCGTCGGCGGCCCGATCTCCGCGGCGAGCCTCCGCTGCTGCCGCTTCGGCGCCCGCTACCTCATCGTCGGCTGGGCCGCGACGCCCTTCGTCGCCCGCGGGCGGGGGCAGCGCGGCGCCCCGAACGCGAACGTCCTGCCGACCAACCTCATCATGATGAAGGGGCTCGACGTCCTCGGCTGCCCGACCGCCATCTCGACCCACCGCGACCCGTCGATCCGCGCCGAGCGCCTCGCCGCGATCGACCGCTGGATCGCCGAGGGGCTCCGCCCGCACGTCGGCGCCGTCTACCCGCTGAGCGAGCTGAAGGACGCGCTCCACGCCAAGTGGCGGAGCCGCTTCGTCGGCGGAGGCGTCGTCCGCCCCTGACCGACACGGCGGCCTGGGATCATCCCGACCGCTCGCCCTTCGCCGGGCGGACGAGACGTCCGCGGGCCAGGGGAGCGTGAACACAGCGGCACGTCCGCGGGCAAAGGGAGCGAGAGCGCGGTGGCCGGCGGTCGTCCCGACCGCTCGCTCGCGCGAACCAGCGTCTCTCCGGCCACAAGCACGAAAAGCCGGCGACCGCGGGGAACCCTCCGCGGCCGTCGGCTCTGTGTCTCGTGCTGCTCCGCGGAGAGGCCCGCGGCGCGCGCTACATACGCTTCGAGTAGTACTCGACGACGAGCTGCACGTCGATCTGGAACGGAACCGAGTCCGCCATCGGCGTGTCGCGCATCTGGATGTGGCGCTTGTCGGCCTTCACGTCGAGCCACTCGGGCTTCATCGGCGAGTGCGACTCGAGGGACTCGACCACGATCGCCAGGTTCTTGCTGCGCTCGCGCATCGTGATCTCGTCACCGACCCGGAGGCGGAAGGACGGGATGTCGACGCGGCGGCCGTTGACCTGGAAGTGGCCGTGGTTGACCAGCTGGCGGGCGGCCGGGATCGTCGGCGCCAGCCCGGCGCGGAAGACCACGTTGTCCAGACGCCGCTCGAGCAGCTCGAGGAGCTTCTGGCCGGCGGCCAGCTTGGAGCGGCGGGCCTCCTTCATGAGGCGGCGCAGCTGGGTCTCGTTGAGGCCGTAGTTCAGCCGGATCTTCTGCTTCTCCATCAGCTGGCGAGCGAAGTCCGAGAGCTTGCGGCGGGTCGCCTTGGGGCCGTGCTGGCCGGGCGGGTACGGGCGGCGCTCGATCGACTTCCGCGAGAGGCCGGGGAGGTCGACGCCGAGGGCGCGCATCTTCTTGATTCTGGGGCCGGTGTATCGCGACATGGACAGTCTTCCTGGTGGGTTCCTCGAAGCGGGCGGTCTTATAACGGGTGGCTCCCGCCGTGTCACGCGCAAAACCCATGTCCCCGAGACGTGCGGGGACCGGCGGCGGGCGACGGGGCCCGGACCCGCCTACTACATGGTCGTGAAGTCGACGTAGACCGTGGCCTGCTGGCCCGGGCGGACCGTGATGGTCTGGGTCTTCGTCTTGCTCCCCTGCTTGAGCGTGATCCGGTGGCGCCCCGCGCTGACGTTGTTGATCACCAGCGGCGTCGTCCCGGGCTGGGCCCGGCCGTCGAGCTCGACCTTCGCCCAGGGGCGCGCGCCGACCTTGATCGAGCCCTTCGCGGCGACCGCCTTGCCGAGCTCGATCTTGAGCGTCTCGGTGGCCTGGGCGATGCCGACCGTCCGCTTCTCCGTGCGGTAACCCGACGACGAGATCGTCACGTCGATCGAGCTCCCGAGCTCGAGGTCGTTGACCGCGAAGAGGCCGGTCTCCTTCTCCTCGACGGTGCCCGCCGAGGCCTCGACCTTGGCGTCGGCCGGCAGCACCGAGATCAGGAGGGTCGCTGTGGTCTTGACCTCGATCTTCACGATCGGGACATCCTCGGCGAGGACGACGGTCTGGGTCACCGGATCGCCGCCGCCCGGAGGCTCGACGCGGAACAGCACGCTCTCGCCGACCTCGCCCCGGTAGGACTGCGGGCCCTCGCCGAGGCGCTCGCCGTTCGCGTAGACCACCGCCTTGTCGTCGCTGGGCTGCACCACGACGTTGACGTACTGGGCCTTCTTCTCGAGCTGGATCTTGAGGAACTGATCCTTCTCCTCGATCTCGACGAGCTTGCTGTAGCTTTCGAAGCCCGGCGCGTCCGCCGTCACCCGGACCGCCTGGCCGAGCTCGAGGCCGTGCTTCTCGAAGGCGACCTCGCCGTCGATGCGGACCTTGGCCTCCTTGGGGTCGACGAGGATGTTCAACGACGCGTCGGCGACCGGCCCCTTGGTGGTCGGGTCGCCGTTGCCGTTGCCGTTGCCGTTGCCGTTGTTCTGGGTCGCGAAATAGACCGCGGCGCCGCCCCCGCCCAGGACCAACAGGGCCAGGAACAGGATGAGCCACAGCTTCGCCCCGCCACCGCCCTGCTGCTGCTGCGGCGGGGGCATCATCTGGGGTGGGCGCTGCTGATAGGCCCGCGGTGGTGGCGGGACCTGGTCGACCGCGGGCATGGCCCGGGTCCGCGCCTCGGCGTCCGGCGGGGCGGGCCCCCCCGGCATGAAGTCCATCGCCGCGCCGTCGATGCGCGTCCGCTGGTCGCCGTCGCCGCCGAGGGCGTTGGTCGCCTCGGTCGCCGGCATCATCGCCGTCGCCTCGGCCGCGCCGCTCGCCGTACCGCCGAGCATGTCGACGCGCTCTTCCTCGTTGAAGCGCTCGACCTCGTCGATCTCGCTCTTGAAGAGGCGGCTCATCAGGGGCCGCAGCTTCTCCTTCTCGAGGTCGATGACGTTCGAGTAGTACCAGCGCGTCAGCTCGCGGTTGAAGGCCTCGACGTTCGGGTAGCGGTCCTCGCGCTTCTTCTCGATGCACTTGAGGACGATGGGGTCGAGGTCGGCCGGGACCGCCGGGTTGATGCTCGACGGCGGCGGCGCCTCGGCTTTCAGCACGTTGGTGAGCGTCTCGAAGTCGCTCTCGGCGAGGAAGAGCCGCTTACCGGTGAGCATCTCCCACAGCATGATGCCGAGGGCGAACAGGTCGGAGCGCCCGTCGAGGGGCTTGCCGCGCGCCTGCTCGGGGCTCATGTAGGCGACCTTGCCCTTCACCGCGCCGGCCATGGTCTTGGTGCTGCGCTGGGCGGCCTTCGCGATGCCGAAGTCCATCAGCTTCACCTCGCCGTTGAACGCCAGCATGACGTTGGACGGCGAGATGTCGCGGTGGACGATGTTCAGGGGCTTGCCGCGATACTCCTTGGTGTGCGCGTAGTGGAGCCCCTTCGAGGTCTCCATCAGAATCCACACGCACTGGGCGACCGACAGCGGCTCGCCCATCTTGATGCTGCGCTCGAGCACATCCTTGAGGTCCCGCCCCTCGATGTACTCCATCGCGATGTAGTAGGTGCCCTCGGCGACGTCGAAGTCGAAGATCTGGACGATGTTCGGGTGCTGCAGCTTGGCGGTGATCGACGCCTCGTCGATGAACATCTTCACGAAGGCCTCGTCCTCCGTGAAGTGCGGCAGAATACGCTTGATGACGAGGTCCTTCTCGAACCCCTCGGTGCCCGTGACCTTCGCCTTGAAGATCTCAGCCATGCCGCCCATGGCGATCTTCCGCATCAGGATGTACTTGCCGAAATGCTGCGGCAGGACCTTCGACATCGTGCGGCTACCTCTGAGAATACAGGCGTCGCGGGCTCGGGCAGACGCGCTCGCCAGCGTGCAGACGACCGTTTATCACGCGACCGCTCGCGTGACCAGAAGGCTCGGTCCCGGCTGGAGCGGCCGTCACCCTATTCGCCCTCGCGCTCGTCGGGCAGATCCGTCCATCGCCGGATGAGGCGCGCGACCGCGGGCTTCAGCACGTGGTAACCGGGCGGGTCGCTCCAGCGCGTCCCCGTGTGGGCGTGGACGGCCCCGTCATTGACCGCCAGCACCCAGCCGCCCGCCCCGCGCCGCAGGGCCTCGCTGGTCTCGAGGGTCACCGTGAAGGCGAGGCGCTCGGCGTCGTAGGTCGCGAAGCTGTACAGCACCGACGGGTCGCCCTCCGGGGCGAGGCTCTCGACCGCCACGACCCGGAACGGGCCGACGAGGAACTGGTCGAGCACGTAGGAGCGGACGTTGCGGACGGCGGGGTCCTCGCTCGTGGCCCAGACCTGGCGGAGGCGCTTGTGGGTGAGCTGCGCCGTCCCGAGGTGGTCGAGCGCGAGCAGGCAGTGGAGGACCTTCTTGAGCGTCGGGAAGTCGTCCGGGCGGAGCTCGAGGGCGCGCTTGAGGTGCTCGAGCGCGGCCACGTGGTCGCCGCGCTGGTGGTAGATGACCGCCACGTCGTAGCGCGCGTCGAAGAGGTCCGGCTCGACGTGCAGGGCCTGGAGCATCTTGGTGAGCGCCTCGCTCCGGTTGCCGAGGAGCCAGTGCGCGACGCCCTCGTAGTAGTGCGCCTCGGCGTGCTCGGGGTCGAGCTCGCAGGCCACGCGGAGCGCGCCCATCGCGAGCTGCGCCTGGTCCATCACCAGCAACACCCGCCCCGCCGCGTAGTGGCAGTTGGCGTGCTCGGGCCGCCGCTGGGAGAGCTTGTCGAGCGCGATGAGAGCCGTCGCCAGCGCGGCCGGCTCGTCCCTGCGAGCCAGCGCCATCTCCAGGAGATCGATGGCGAGGTCCTTCTTCTTCATCCCCGGCACCACGTCATGATGGCCTCGGCGCCCGAAAACCCCAGCGTGAACGCCCCTAGCGCGCTGGGGAGCGCCAGGGTCTCACCGCCGCGCGCCGACGTCGAGGCGCCCCCCGCGGTCAGGGTGAGCTCACCCGCGAGGACGACCAGCGCCGCCAGCGCGCCCAGGGCCGGCACCGCCAGCGTCCCCTCGCCGCTGAGCCGCTCGACCCGCATCCTCCCGAGGGTGCAGAGGAGGTCTCGCTCCACCCCGCCGCGGCTCTCGAGCGCCGTCGGCGCCCGGCGGAGGGTCTGGACGTAGGTCTCTCCCCGGGGCCCGTCGAAGGGGGTGACGGCCAGGGAGTCCGCGACGTGGAGCGGGCGCGGCCGGCCCTGCTCGGAGCGGTGCCCCGCGGCGTCGTAGCGGCGGTTCCAGTCCCAGAAGCGGTAGGTGGTGCCGGTCCGCCCCGGGTGGACGAGCTGCGGCTCGACCAGGGTGACCCCGGCCCCGACGGCGTGGACGGTCCCGGGCTCGATGACGAAGCAGTCGCCGGGCTCGACGGGCACGAAGGTCAGCATCGGCCGCAGGTCCGCGTGCTCCCGCAGGGCCTCGGCCATCGCCTCGCGGCTGACCCCCTCGCGGAGGCCCAGCCACAGCCCGGCGCCCGGCTCGCGCGCCAGGACGTACCACGCCTCGGGCTTTCCGGACTGCCCGGCGGCGAGCCCGGGGTAGTCGTCGGGTGGGTGGACCTGCACGCTCAGCTCGTCGTCGGCGTCGAGGAGCTTCACCAGCATGGGGGTGCGCGCGGCCTCCGGGAGCGCCTCGCTCAAGAGGCGCCCGTCGACGACGTGGCTCGGGAAGGCCGGGTCGATCGAGAACTCCCACGACTCGCCGACGACGTCGTCCGCGGCGACCCCTTCCAGGCCGGCCTTGATGGACCCCACGATGCGGCGCCCGCCCCACGGGGTGCGCGTGGGCGGCGTGAAGTTGTCGGGGCGGAGGCGCAGCGGTGTCACGGGGGGACCTTAATCAAATCCCCTACACTTGTCGCCAGCCCCCGTGTCGCTGTTTTTCGGGTTGCTCCGAGCCCGCTCGCGTGTTTTCTGCCCGAAGACATGAGCTCGGACCCCGACACCCGCCCGCCGCTGCTCTCCGGGATGCGGCGCGACCCGCTCTGGCGGCTGACCTTCGCCCTCGGCGCGATGACGGTCTTCGCCGTCGGCATGGTCCTCTTCCGGCACCACTGGGTGTCTCGGGCGACCTACGACTTCCTGCTGTGGAACCTGTTTCTGGCCTGGGTCCCGATGGCGCCGGCGCTGCTCGCCCGCCGGCTCGAGCGCCTGCCCCACCGCCGCTGGACGATCCCGCTGGCGCTCATGGCCTGGCTCGCCTTCTTCCCGAACGCCCCCTACATCCTGACCGATCTGATGCACCTCCGCGGGACCGGCGGCGCCCCGCTCTGGCTCGATACGCTGATGGTCGGCTCGGTAGCGCTGACCGGGCTCTTCGTGGGGCTCGCCTCGCTCCGCCTCGCCCACGGCGTCGTCGCCCGGGCCCGCGGGTCGGCCTGGCAGGGCTGGGCCTTCGCGACCCTGGCGTCCTTCGGCGCCGGCTTCGGCGTCTACCTCGGGCGCTTCGTCCGCCTGAACAGCTGGGACATCGTCACGCGGCCCGGCGACGTCTTCGCCCACGCCGTGCAGACCCTGACCGTCGACCGCGCGATCGCGTTCACGCTCATGGTCGGCGCCCTGATCCTCGTCTGCCACGTCGTCGTCACCGCCGTGGCCGGCGCCCCCTCGCCGACCCCCGACGCAGAGGCCTGACCCTTCAGGCGCGGCTCGCCCGGACGAGCAGGTTGGACGCGACCCAGCCGTCGAGGCGGCGCACCGCGCGCACGGTGAAGCCGGCCTCGGCCAGCGTGGCGACGAGCTCGGGCTCGCGCGGGTTGAACGCGTCGGGTAGGTGGAGCCCGAAGAAGGCGTGCCGCTGTGGCCCTACCCCGCCGTCGCCGACGAGGTCCTGGAGCAGCAGCTCGCCGCCGGGGGCGAGGGCGTCGTGGATCCGCCGCAGCAGCGCCTTCGCCTCGGTCGGCCGCTCGCCGCGCAGGACGTTCGACAGCAGCGCCACCTCGAAGGGGCCATTGGGGAGCGCGCTGCGGTAGTCGCCGGCCGCGAAGGCGACACGCTGACCGAGGCCCCGCGCCACGGCGAGGTCGCGGGCGGCCGCCGCCGTCGCCGCCTGGTCGAGGACGACAGCCCGCAGCTCCGGAGCGCGCTCGCACAGCGCCAGCGCGTAGTCCCCGCGGGCGCCGCCGACGTCGAGCAGGGTCCCGGTGGTCGGCAGCCCGCCGGTCTCGCGGAGCCCGGCGAGGAGTGCCTCGACCTGACCGCCGCGGGCGTAGGCCGACATCGCGCCGATGAAGTTCCCATGCGTGTCGTCCGCGTCGGCGACCGGGTGCACGCCGAGCTCGTCGGCGAGCGCCGCCCAGCGCGAGAGCAGGGCCGGGCGCGTGTCGTGCAGGACCAGCTCGCCCATATAGCGCGGGCTCTCGCGGCGCAGGTAGTCACGGGCCGCGGCGCGCAGGGTCACGCGGTCCCCCTCGCGCCACGCGAGGTTCATCGCGGCCAGACCGTCGACCAGCCGCGCGACGGCCTCCGGCGCCAGGGCCAGGCGGCGCGCGAGCTCGGGGACGTCGACGCCGCCCTCGGGGACGTGGTCGCAGAGGCCGGACAGCACGGCCGCGCGGAGGACCAGGCCGAGGCGATAGGCCTCGCTCGCGAAGGCGATCTGGTGGCCGGGAGCGGCGCGGCTCGGGCGGTCGTCGACGCGGAGCCCGGCGTCCGGCGGGTCGACGACATCGAGGACCCGGACGTCGAGGCGCTCGTAGAGCCCGGTCATGTCGGCGCTGACCATGAGCCGGTCGTGATCTCCGGCCATGAAGTGGTCGAGCGCGTCGCGCGAGTCGAAGCGCGCGAAGACCCAGGCGCGGTCAGGGTCGTCGGGATCGAGCGCGACCTCGACGCCGAGGAAGCCGGGCTGCCGCGCCATGCCGTCGTTCCACGCGCGCTGCCGAGCCAGGAACGCGTCGCGCCGCCCCGGGGTCAGGTGGACCTCGATCTGCTTGATGATCATCGCTCGCCTCCAGGTCGCTGCAGGTCTGATACCGCGACGGGGCTCGCTCGTGCGATGCTCGGCCAACGCGTTGGCCATTCGCCAAGGGGCGCTCCAGCATGAACCGCCGGTCGCGGCGCCCGAACCCCTCTATCATCGTCGTGCTCGCTGCCTTCGCAGCCGCCCTCTGGGGGAGGCGACCAGACCGGCGTGGTGACTCAGGATACCGCTTTCCGGGACACGACTGATCTTTCCCGTCTGGCCCCATCGCGAGATGCCGTCGATACCGCGCCAGAGGCCGCCCCCCTGACGGTGTCGGCGCAGTAGGGGGTGGTCACCTGCCGTTGAGGAGCAGCGTGTAGCGCGGGCCGATCCCGAACACGGTGCGGGTCTTCGAGCCGCGCCCGACCTGGAAGCGCTGCGCGGCGTAGAGGGTCACGCCGAGCTGGTCGCGCGTGTACCACTGGAGCCCCGTGTGGGGGAGCCCGCCGCTGTATCCGTCCAGCGTCCCGAGCAGCGACCACGAGACGCCGACGCCGAGGAGCTGGTCCTCGGCGTCTCTGTCGGGGTCGAGCTCGATGAGGTAGTCGAGGTGGAGCCCGACGCGGTGGCCGAGGCCCTCGTCGTCGCCGAGCCGGGCGTCGCTGTAGGCCGCGTTGAAGCCGACGAGGCCATAGGGCGCACCGTCCACGGCGAGGCCCTCTTCGATGCCGACCTCGACCTGCTGGGCGCGGTCGATGTGGGCGACCCCGATCCCAATCTCGAGGGTGACCTGGGCCCCGTAGACGCCCTCGGTGTCCGCGGTGGCGAGGACCTCGAGGGTCGCGGAGCAGGCGGGCAGCGCCGAGAGGGGGAAGAGCAGGACGAGCAGGGACGAACGCATGGGAGCCTCGGAGGAGGAGAGCGAGCGTTCGCTTTGCATCCCATGTGCCAGCTCGTCGGCAGGCCCGTAGTGGGCGTCACGGGCTCACGAGGCAGCGCCGGTGGCAGGCACGGCGCCGCGCACCGCGCACCCCGCGACGCGGTCGGTCGAGCGCGGTCTGCGTGGACAAGCTCGCGGTCGAGCTCGTATGAGGACGGGCGGGCTCGACGGACGGAGGCGGCCATGAACGCGACGACGGCAGGAGCGCTGGGGGCGATGGCGGGGGCGGCGCTCACGGCGGTGGTGCTGTTGAGCGTCGGGAGCGGCCCCGGGTCGGTGCGCTCGCCGGAGGGCCGGCGAGCTGCGGAGGAGCCGCAGGAGGCGTCCTCGGTCGATCCTGCGCCGCCCCGAGGCGAGGTGGAGGCGCCGCGACGGGAGCCGAGCGATCGGCCGATGACCGAGGAGCAGCCTGGCTCTCCTGGCACCCGAGCGAACACGGAGAGGCCGAACGCGGAGCCGTCGTCGCCCGCCCTGGCCGCGTGCCGAGAAGAGGTCGCCGCCGTGACCGCTCGCGCTGACCGCGCCGAGGGGCGGCTGAGGGCGCTCGAGGGCCAGATGCGCGGGTTGAAGAAGGAGGCCGACGCGACGCGGACCTATGACCTGTCCGAGGAGCAGCTCGTCGCGATGGCGGACCGCTGCGAGCTCCGCTGGGACATGCCACCGCTGACCCTCGACGAGCCGCAGACCGTCACCCGCTCGGCCTTCGAGGAGCTCGGGATGACCTCGGACGAGCTCGAGCGCGCCAACGCCGTGATGGCCGCGACCAACCAGCGCCTGCTGGACGCCGTGATGGGGCTCTACGTCGAGGTCACCGGGGACACCGCCCCGGCCGGGCTGGCGCCGGACGCGATGCTGGCGGAGATCGTCGACAAGACCCCGCGTGACGTCATCCGGCGCGTCTATCAGCGCCTCTCGGCCGAGCGCGCCGGGCTCGCCGATCCGCCCGCCGATCCCAGCGCCGGCGACCCGGTCGAGCGCCTCTTCCGCCTGGTCACCGGCGCCGGCGACCGCCTCGAGCAGGATCTCGCCGAGCAGATCGGTCCCGAGCTCGCCCGGAGCCTCCGCGACGAGCACCGCGGCTGGGGCTCCAAGAGCCGGAGCCGTGTCGGCTGCCCCGGCGAGGACTGACCCGCCTCGGGCGCCCATTCGCCAAGACTCGAGGATCGGCGCTACCCTCCCGGACAGGAGGTGTCATGGCCAGCCCCGGGCCGCTCTCGCTCACCCGCGTCGCGCTGCGTGGCTTCGCCGCCGCGGCGGAGGCGCTCTACCCCGAGAACGACCTCGGCGCGCCCGACTGGCGCGACACCGAGATGGTCGCCCGGGCCGAGCGCTGGTTCGTGGCGCTCCCGCCCAAGCCCCGGGCGCTGCTCCTCGCCCTCTTCTCCGGCCTCGAGCTCGGCACCCCGCTCCTCGGCCGCCGCTGGCGCGCGTTCTCCCGCCTGCCCGTCCTGGAGCGGACGGCCCTCGTCCGCCGCTGGCGCGCCTCGTCCATCGCTCCGCTGAAGCTCCTCGGGGACTCGATCAAGTCCGCGACCTCGATGATCTACCTCTCGCACCCGGCGGCGCTCCGCCACGTCGGGCAGCTCAAGGCCTGTGACCACGTGGCGCCCGATCTCGGCGTCCCCGTAGACCCCGCGGCGCTCTCGTCGGAGGAGACCTCGTGATCCACGGCGTCGAGGATCTCCGGCGCGGCTTCGACGTCGACGCCGACGCGGTCGTCGTCGGCTCCGGCCCCGGCGGCGCCGTCGCCGCGGCCAACCTGGCCGAGGCCGGACTGCGCACGGTCCTCGTCGAGGCCGGCCCCCGCGTCCGCCCCGAGGACATGACCCGGGACGCGCCGCTCTTCATGGCCCGCCACTACTGGGACGGCGGGCTCCGGCTGGTCGGCGGCTCCTCCCCGGGCCCCGCCATGCAGGGGCGCTGCCTCGGCGGCTCGAGCGTCGTCAACTCCGCCATCATGCTGCGCCTGCCCGACTGGGTCCGCGACGCCTGGTGCGCCGGCGACGGCCTCGACCCGCTGCTCCGCGACCCGGCCTTCGACCGCGCCTTCGACCGGGTCTTCCAGCGCTGCCGTGTCGCCCCGACGCCGATGGCGGTCATGGGGCGAAGAAACCTCCTCATCCGCGACGCGCTGACCCACCAGGGGCTCCCCAGCGGCCCCCTGCCCCGCGCCGTCCACGCCTGCGAGGGCTGCGCCGACTGCATCACCGGCTGCCACGCCGGGCGCAAGCAGTCCGTCGACCGGGCCTACGTCACGCCCCTGGCCGAGGACGGGCCCCTCGACGTCTACACCTGTAGCCCGGTCCGCCGCGTCCTCACCCGCGGAGACCGCGCCGTCGGGGTCGCCGGGCGCGTGGTCGACCCGGTCACCCACCGGGCGCTCGGCCGCTTCCGCGTCCGCGCGAAGACCGTCGTGATGGCCGCCGGCGTCGCCCACACCCCGCTGATTCTCCGCGCGAGCGGGATCCGGGGCAGCCACGGCCTCATCGGCGCGACGCTGTCGGCCCACGTGACCGCGGGCGCCTTCGCCATCATGGACGAGGTGGTCGACCCCTGGGTCGGCGCCACCCAGGGCTGGGGCGCCATCAGCCCCGACATCCGCGGTCTCAAGTACGAGTCGCTGTGGGCCGCGCCGAGCCTCATCGCCGTGAACTGGGGAGACGTCGGCGAGCCCTGGCTCCGCGACCTCGGCGAGATGAAGCACGCCACCGTCGTGGCCCTGGTCTATCGCGGCAACGTGACCGGGCGCGTCCGCCGCTCGCCCGCCGGTGGGCCGCGGCTGACCCTGCGCATCCCCGACCACGACGTCCACACCCTGATGCGGGGGCTGAAGGTCGCCGTCGACGGCCTCCTCGGGGTCGGCGCCCGCTACGTCACCCCCAGCGTCCAGGGGGTGAGCCAGCAGATACGCAGCGAGCGGGAGTCCGGGACGCTCGTCAGCGGGCGGGTGAAGCCGCGCCAGGTGAAGATGACCTTCAACCACATGTTCGGCTCGTGTCGGGTCAGCGCCGACCCGCGCCGCGGCCCGATCGACCTCGACGGCGCCGTCCGCGGGGTCCGCGGTCTCTACGTCAGCGACGCGAGCCTGTTCCCGAGCGGCTCGGCGGTGAACCCCCAGGCCACGGTGATGGCGCTCGCCGACGTCATCAGCCGACGGTTAGCCGACCTCGGCGGTTGACAGCGGCCCCGGGACCCCTCAAGGTCGCGGCATCCAGAGAGGTGAACAAATGTTCAAGAAGGTCGCGTTTACGATGTACCCGGTCACCGACATGGCCCGGGCCCGCCGCTTCTACGAGGAGACCCTCGGTCTCGGCGAGGCCAAGGTCTACGGGCCCGAGATGTGGATCGAGTTCGATCTCCCGGGCGGCGGCTGCCTGGCCCTGACGACCTACGGCGAGCAGACGCCGTCGAACGCCGCCGGCGGGACCATCGCCTTCGAGGTCGAGGACATCGACGCCCTCTGCGCGGAGCTCGAGGGCAAGGGCGTGACCTTCGCCAGCGACATGATCCACAGCCCGGTGTGCCGGATGCGGGTCATCATCGACACCGAGGGCAACGGCATCCTTCTCCATCAGCTGAAGCCCAAGGGCTGATCGCGGGGCGGCCGTCGCGTCAGGCGCCCATGCAGCCGAAGACGACGTGGCCGCTGCTGTCGTCGCACTGGCAGCTCGCGTCGGGCGCCTCGGCGCAGTCGCAGCTGTCGCAGCCCGACGGCAGGTCCACGCACCAGTAGGTGTCGCAGAGGCAGGTCTGTCCGCCGCCGCACTCGTAGGCGCTGCAGTTGGCCGGGCAGTGACCGTTCTCGTCCGGCGGGTCGCCGATGCAGGCGCCCTGGCCGCGCGAGGCGCAGGCCTTGGCCTCGCCGCAGGTCAGCGTCGCGCCGCAGGCGAAGCCGCCCTCGTCGGTGTCCACGGCCAGCGTGTCGGTCGCGACGTCGGCTGACAGGGTGTCGCTGGCGTCGGCGATCGTGGTGTCCGTCGCGTCTCCTCCGCTGCCATCGTCGCAGGCGAAGAGGAAGACGGCGGCGAGGAGGGGGAGAGCGAGGCGTCGTAGCTGCATGTCGTGGCTCCAAGATGGCTCGGCGCACCAGGGCTTAGCAAGCCCTGCGCCAACTCGGCGAGCGCCTGGACTGGGCGAGTCGCGAGGCCCGCTGCTACGTCCGATCACACCGAGCCGAGCTCCGCGGCGGTGGTGAATCTCTCTACACGGCGTCAACGCGTTCACGGTCGCCCCAAGAAGACGCGCCCCGGAGCCGCGTGAGCCCCGGGGCGCGTTACGAGCGACGCCGAAGCGTCACTCCCCCTCGAGCGGTGGGGTTACTCGCCCTTGCACTCGTGGAAGCAGGCGACCGGGTCCGCGTCGCCGACGCAGGCGGTCCAGCAGTCCATCACGCTGATGCTGCAGCCGAACTTCAGGTGCCCGAAGCCGACGCCGGTGGCGCCGACGATCTGGGTGCAGGAGCAGCCGGCGGTGTCCTCGACCGTGTAGCTGCGGCCGGGCCCCTTGGCCTTGCCCTTGCCGTTGGGCATGCTGGTGTCGAAGACGCCGTCACCGTCGGTGTCGGCCCAGCGGTTCGTCCCGAGGCGCACGGTCGGCACCGACTCGGGGAGCTCGGTGTCCATGCAGAGGTCGACGTCGCCGCAGACACCGTCGCCGTCCGCGTCGTCGAGGGCGTCGAACGGGCAGACGTCACAGGCGTCGCCCGCGCCGTCCTCGTCGCTGTCGAGCTGGTCGGGGTTGTAGACGTCGCAGTTGTCCTCGTCGCCGCAGACGCCGTCGCCGTCGCCGTCGTTGTAGGGGTCGAAGGGGCAGGTGTCGACGCAGTCGGCGTAGCCGTCGCCGTCGCTGTCCGTGTCGGCCGTCCCGCAGCCACAGACGCCGGGATCGACCTTGCCGGCGTCGGCCGGACAGCCGTCCTCGCAGTCGAGGGCGCCGTCGCCATCGCTGTCGACATCGGCCGTCCCGCAGCCGCAGACGCCGGGCTCGACCTTGCCGGCGTCGGCCGGGCAGCCGTCCTCGCAGTCGAGGGCGCCGTCGCCATCACTGTCGACATCGGCGGTCCCGCAGCCGCAGACGCCGGGATCGACCTTGCCGGCGTCGGCCGGGCAGCCGTCCTCGCAGTCGAGGGCGCCGTCACCGTCGCTGTCGGCGTCGGGGACGCCGCAGCCGCAGACGCCGGGCTCGGTCTTGTCGGGGTCGTCGGGGCAGAGGTCGTCGGGGGTGACGTCCTCGCCGTTGAGGACGACCCGCGCGACCCGCAGGTTGTTCTGCGAGCAGCAGTCGTCGACCTGGGTGATGACGACGCGGTTGATCTCGCCGCTCAGGACGTAGGGCGCGAGGTTGGTCGTGCCGCTGCCGCCGAGGTAGACGTAGCTCCCGGGGATGACCAGGCCGCCCGGGTAGGCCGAGTTGTAGATCGAGACCCGCGAGCCATCGTCCATCCCCGAGAACGCGATGGTGAAGGTCGTCACCTCGGTGTCGGTCGGGATGTCGACGAAGGTCTGGAAGTAGGTGAAGTCACCGTAGTTCCAGCAGGTCGACGGGGCGTAGCAGACGCGGGAGGCGATGTGGAAGTCGATGATGTCGCCGTTCGGCGCCGGCCCCCACCCCGCGTCGTAGGCGCCGGGGACGGTCGCGACGCTGTATTCACAGGCATGCCCGTGATAACCCGGGCTACAGGTGAAGGCGATGAGGCCGTACGGGTTGGACGACGTCACCTCGAGCCCATCGTGCATCTCCCACGGGGTGCGGGAGAGGCCGAAAGCGGCTGTAGAGGCGAGGACGAGCGAGAGCCCGGTCACGGCAGAGACGAGCCTGACGAATTGCATGACATCCTCCTTGCGAGGACACCGTTCGTAGAGCGGTGATTTGATGGTGCGGTGTATTCCCTGAAGACCACCGTCTTCGCACGCCGTTGATGTAACCGTCAACCCCATGTAACCGGTGTAACCCGACCAACCCCCGTTTTCCTGTTTGCGATTCGTAGTCTGCGCGATCTTTGTAGAATACGATCTGGCGGTGCACGGAGCGCACGGAGATCCCCGCCACGCCGCCCCGGGTTCTTGTGCAACGCGTCGAGTCGCGACCGTCGAGAGCGCGATGTGCCGCCGAGAGTGGATCGGCGGCACATCGTGCGCCGCGGTTGGCCTACTCGCAGTCCGTGATCATCACCGACTCGAAGGGGTGGACGTCGTCGTCGGTCTCGTCCTCGCCCTGGTCGTCGAGCTCGAGGACGCACTGCCCGGCGCTGGCGGTCATGTTCAAGTCCGGCCGCGCCGAGGAGGTGTAGCGCATCGTCCCGGCCACGATCTCGACGAGGCCGTCGTCGTGGCTCCGGACGGTCGGGGACGGCGCGCCGTCGAGGGTGATGGTCATCGTCTCGTTGGCCGCCCAGCCGGCGTCGCTGCCGGCGATGGCGCCGAGAGACAGGTGCGCGGCCAGGGTCAGGGACGGGCTCACCGCGACCTCGAGCGCGTCGTCCGCGCGGCGGAGGGACAGGTCGACCGAGCGACCGGCGCTGCGGTTGAGGTCGATCGACATGACGGTCTGTCCGTCGAGGCGCATCGTCGTGGCGCGGCTCCCGAGCGACAGGTCGGTGACGTCCATCGTCGTCGCGCCCTCGTCGAGGTGCATCGCCGCCGTCACGCCCGGGAAGTCCAGCGCCTGACTGTGGTTTCCGTACTCGGGGTCGCTGATCGTCGCGTCGAGGCTGATCTCGCCGACGTTCATCGCGACGTCGACCGTGCGCGCCGCGCCGTCGAGGAGGACCGTCGTGGAGGTCCGCCCGATCCGGATGTCGATGGCGGTGTCGCCGTCCTCGGTCCCCCGCACGGTGACGGGGTCCGAGCCGTAGGCGAGCGCCAGGCGCCCGTCGCTCGTCGCCTCGATGGAGGCGCTGACGCGACCGCTCAGCTGGTCGAGCGTGAAGTCATCGGTGTCGTCGTTGGCGTCGCGCCGGACGAACGGCGCCAGCGCGGTCAGCGAGACCTTCGCCGACAGCCGCGTGGACGACAGGGTCAGGCTCGCGAGCTCCACCGGCGGCGTGCCCACGCGCACGCTCACGGTCAGCTCGCCCTCGGCGTAGCGGACGATGTGGAGCTCCACGGGCTCGCTCCCCAGGACCGTCGCGCAGTCGGGATCGGCGTCCTCACCGCAGAGCTCGGCGCCCGGGACCGCGTAGATGACCGTCGTCCCGTCCTCGGACACGAGGTGGTCGGCGGTCAGGAGCTCCTGCTCGAGCGCGTCGGCGAAGGCGTCGAGCTGATCGGCCACGCTGGGCTCGCCGTCTTCCGGCTCGGGTGACGTGTCGTCGTCGTCGAAGGTCCCGGCGAGGTCGCCCAGCATCTCCGCCGCGAAGGGCGCGTCCTCGAGCCACGCGCCGCCGGTGCGCCACGCCTGCGCCAGGCTGCGCACGTCCTCCGCCATCAGCGGGGCCGCCTCGGTCGCGGTCAGCGGGAGCTTCGGCGCGCCGCCGCCGTCGTCGCCGCAGCCCGCCCAGAGCATCGCCAGGACCGCCACCGCTGGAGCGAGCGTGGTCCAACGCGGAGCGCTCGTGCTCCAGTTCCAGGTCGCGCGAAGGTGCTGCTGATCACTCGCTCTCATGGTCTTCCCCCTTTTTCCTCTGCGGGTCGCCCGCACAGCGCCCCATCCGTCGGATAGCGCCGCGCAGAGGTCAGAGCAAGAAGCCGGCCACGCTCACCTGCGCGATCGGTTCGGGTGGCTCAGCGCGCCGGCTTGGCGGCCTTCCTGGCACGCTTGGCGGCCGCCTTCTCCGCGAGCTCCTCGAGCCTGGCCGCGACGACGCGCTCGAGGAGCTGGAACGGAAACGGCTGATCGAGCGGGAACTTCAGGTTGCCCTTGGGTCCGGAGAACGGCGCCAGATCCCGCATCAGCGCCGCGTCCCCGGTGACCGGCGGGTAGACGCCGATGTGCGCCTTGAACGCCGCGAAGTAGACGACGATGCCGCCCTGATCGAAGGCCGGCATCTGGTAGCTGATGCGCTCCTTCGCCTCGGGCGCGGCGGCGCGGACGGCCTGGCGGATCTGCTCGAGGAGCGACCTGACCTCCGGCGCGGCGCCGGCGATATACGCGTCGATCGTGGTCGGAGCAGCCATCGCGAGCCCTACTTCTTGCAGGTCGGCCAGCGCATCGGCGGCGCGAGGAGCACCCCGTCGGGCAGGGTGATGTGGCGGTCGCTCCGCGGGTCCTCGTAGCGGCGCGTCTCGCGGTCGGACTGCACGTAGAGGGCGCCGTCGGGCCCGAACATCGCCGCCGCGGCCCCGTCGCCGTGGGCGAGCGCGTTCGCCCGGCGCCCCTCGACGTCGATCCAGTCGACGGCGTGCCGCAGGTCGCTGCCGTCCTTGCCACACTTGGCCCGAACGCCCACGACCACGGCCTGGCGACCGTCGGCGCTGAGCTGGACCGAGCGCAGGTTCGAGATCGAGTGGATGGACTGGATTCGGACGGTCCGGCCGTCGGGCATCGTGACCGTGCGGTTCTTGACCGACCAGCCCTCGGGCATCGGATCGGTCAGGACCGAGCCGTCGGGGGTCACGAACATCACCGGTCGCGAGGGGCTCCCCTGCTGGTCGCGGGTCACGCCGGCGGCGTCGAGCACCTGCCAGGCCGTCTTGTAGCGGTTCAAGCGGAAGCGGACGCCGCTCCGGGTGGCGTGGAGCTCGATCGTCCGCAGATCGTCCCACTCGAGCCGGGTCTCGTAGGGGGTGTCGCCGATGTGGTCGAGCGGCACGACGTAGAGGCGCGGGTCGTCGAAGAGCGGCGGGACGTCCTCGGTTCGCTCCGCCGTCAGGACGACCGCCTGGCGGTGGACGGGGTCGACGAAGGTGGTGTGGACGCCCTCGTAGAGCTCCATCATCGTGAGGAAGCGCTGGGTCTCGTCGATCCAGACGCCGGGCCGGAGCAGCTGCCCCTGGTTGTCCTGGGCCTTGGCGATGTGGCTCCGGGTGAGCTTCCGCCAGGCGACGGCCGCCACCCCGGCGCGGAGCCCGCGGCGCCAGGCCTCCTCGATGCGCTCGATGCGCCACTCGAGCTCCTCGCCGAGCCCCGAGCGGCGGAGGCGTTGCAGGTCACCGTCCTCGAGAGCCCGGCGCAGAAACCGCGGGAAGTCCCGCTCGAGCACCTGGGTGAGCGCCTCGAGGGACTGGTCGAGCCGGCCGAGACGCGCGTAGGCGCAGGCGAGGTTGTAGCGGGCGAGATCGTAGTCGGGGAAGTCGCGCACGGCCTCGGCGAACGATGCGCTGCTGGCCGCCCAATCTCCGCGCTCGTGGCTCCGGAGCCCCTCGGTGTTCGCGCGGAAGGCGTGGCGCGGCGGCTCGTCGGGGACCTCGTCCCAGCCGAGCTCCTCGAGGCTCACCGACCAGCGCGCCGGCTTCGGCGGCGGGTCCGGCTCCGGCGGCGGCGGCTCGACGTGGACCGGCTCCGGCTCGGGGACGATGTCCTTTCGCGGCGCGCACGCCGTCACCGCCAACGCGAAGAGGATCGGGAGCGAGCGCGCCAGGGCGCGATGGGGGAGTCGCAGCATGGCCGCCTCCGTGGTCATCCGGGGACCGCGACAAGCTACACCACATCGCCGTCGCGTTCACCCGCCGGAGGGCGACCGTCCGGGGGAGGCTCGATGGTCGACAGCGTCATCGCGCGTGGCTAGGATCCGGATATGAGCCACGCCTACGAGATCGAGACCCCGCGCCGCCCGAGCTACGCCGATATCGAGGCGCTCCCACCGAACGTCGTCGGTGAGATCCTCGGTGGCGAGCTCTTCGTCAGCCCACGCCCCGCGACGCCTCATGCGCGGTCCTGCTCGAAGCTCGAGATGCTGCTCGGGCCTCCTTTCGACCTCGGCACGAGCGGTCCGGGCGGATGGCACATCGTCTTCGAGCCGGAGCTGAGCCTCGGCGTCGACCCGGGCTTCGACCCCGTAGTTCCCGATCTCGCCGGCTGGCGTGTCGACGTGGTGCCCGAGTTCCCGAGCGTGGCCCAGATGACGATCGCCCCCCAGTGGGTGTGCGAGGTGCTCTCGCCCAGCACCCAGCGGGCCGACCGCGTCCTGAAGCTGCCGTTCTACGGTCGCGCTGGGGTCGAGCACGCGTGGCTCATCGACCCCGTCGCCGAGACCCTCGAGGTCTTCGCCCTGAAGAGCGGCGTCTGGACCGTCGCCGGCAGCCACAGCGGCGACGACGTCGTCCGCGCCGCGCCCTTCGACGCCATCGAGCTGGCGCTCAGCTGGCTCTGGGGCCGCCGCCCGGCCGAGCCCGACGCCGAGCCGTCGTCAGACGCCGAGTAGTCGTCGGCGCCCAGCGCGCTCCGCCTCGGCCTCGGTGGGCCCCGGCGCGAGCCAGGTCCGCGCCGGATCCCCGGGATCGATCCGCTCGCGACTCGCCGGGTGCGCTCGGGCGCGGGTGTCGCGGACGTCGCGGGGCGTGTCAGACCGGCGTGAGACGGCGAGGTGCTCGACGGGGCGCAGCTTTCCGGGCGGTCGGCCCGGAGCGTCGCCCACGGGGGCTCGACGAACGCGGCCGGAGACGACAGAGTCTCGCCTCCAACCACCTGGAGAGCCCCCCATGAAGCGCACCCTGATGACGCTCGTCGCCCTCGGGGCGATGGCCGGCCCCGCCGCCGCCGACGACATCCCCGCGACCATGACCATCGACGCCAGCGGCAACCTCCCGCCGGGCCTGAGCTTCGTCGAGGTGACCGGCGTCGACCCCGCCAAGGTCACGAAGGTGAAGACGAAGCACGCCGTCGAGCGCGTCGTGACCTGGAACGAGGGCGACGGCCGGCACGTCGCCGTCTTCGCGACCACCGGCAAGGTCGGCCGCAAGGACGACATGGACTTCGAGAGCCGCGTCCTCTACGTGACGACGTTCCACGTCGTCGACGGGCGCTACGACGAGGTCCAGGCCATCAAAGAGGTCGTGAACCCGTGCGAGCTGGATCTCTCGGCCGAGTTCATCCCCGAGTCCATCACCCTCACCAACCTCGACGACGATGACGAGGGCGAGCTGACCTTCGGCTACGTGGCGTCCTGCCTCGGCGGGCTCGACCCCAAGAAGATGAAGGTCCTGATGCTCGAGGGCAAGCAGCGCTACGCGCTCCGGGGCGTCAGCGAGATCTTCATCGCCGGCGGCGCCGAGGGCGGCACCTACCGCCCCGACTTCAAGACCGCCCCCAAGGCCTTCCTCGAGCACGCCGAGCGCATCTGGGACAAGGTCAAGCGCCGCTGACGCAGCCCGGAGACCTACGGCATGGTCCTCACGGGGCGGAAGCCGAGGTGGCTCTCGTGGGCGCCCGGGGTCTTGCTGCCGAGGCGGTAGACGACGGTGTTCAGGCCGCTGCTGTTCGCGTGGCTGCCGCCGCGCAGGACCCGGTAGCTGCCCGAGGCCGGCCCGAGGGGGTCGGTGTCGGCGCCCGCGGGATAGCCGGCGTACCAGTCCCAGCACCACTCCCAGATGTTGCCGATGACGTCGTAGAGGCCGTAGTCGTTGGGCAGCTTCGTCCCGACCGCCCGCGGGTAGCTGGTGTTGCTCAGGTACCAGGCGATGTCGGGGAGGTCGCCGTAGCGGGTCCCGGTGGTGCCGCCGCGGGCGGCGTACTCCCACTCGGCCTCGGTCGGCAGGCGATAGCCAGTGCAGTCGAGCCCGGCGAAGGTCACGCCCGAGCACGAGAGGTTGCCGGTGCTCGCCGCGCCCGAGCACCCGGTGAGCGTGTAGCAGGCGGGGAGCCCCTCAGCCGCGGACAGCGCGTTGACGTAGGTGAGCGCGTCCCACCACGAGGCGCGCTCCACGGGCTGGTCGGTCGAGTAGGAGCCGCCCTGGTAGTTGGACGGGTTGTAGCCGATGACGCTGACGTACTGCGCCTGGGTGACCTCGGTCTCCTGCATCCAGAAGGACCGCGTGAGCGTGACCGTGTGCGGGTCGCCGCCGCCCTCGTCCATCACGAACGTCCCTGCCGCGATCTCGACGAACCCGGTCGGCGCCGACGGGGGCGGCGGCGTCGACGAGACCGGCCCGGTGTCGAGCCCGGCGGCGGTCGGGGTGCCGACGTACGTGAAGGACTCGGCCTCCGAGCCGTCGGCGGCGAGCCCGGTATAGGCCGTCGCGACGCCGTCGTTGGGGGCGGGCTCGTCAACGCCGTGGCGGGTGCAGTCGATGGTCGCGCCGGTGTTGAGGGGCACGGCGACCGAGATGTAGGGGTAGGCCGTGCCGGCCGGGGTCGCCCCGTCGGTGAGCGCGCCCTCCGACGCCGCGGCCGTGGTGGTCAGGGTGCAGGTCGGGGCGCCGGCGGTGAAGAAGGCCGGGTTCAGCCCCAGGGCGACGTTCCAGTAGCGCGCGTCGGCGCTCTGACCGCCGCTCTCGAGCAGCTCGCGGCCGGCGAAGACCATCGCCTGCACCAGGGGCGCCGGGGCGCCCGCGCCGTCCGGGTAGAGGTTGCCCGGGCCGCCGCTGGGATCGACGGGGTACGTCGTCCCCCCGCAGTCGAGGACGAGGTCGTCGAGGTAGAGGTGGGTCGAGGAGCCCGCGCCGTCGGGGGAGCCGTCGGTGCACGCGAGCGCGAAGACGACCGTCTGGACGCGCTGGCCGGTCGCGGGGTCGAGGACGAGCTCGATGGGGCCGTCGCCGTCCGACCGGACGCAGTCGACCTTGGCCGAGCAGTAGAGGTCGTCGAGCTCGACGGCGACATCGAAGAAGCCCTGGCGCGCGGCGCGGGCGATGGTCAGGTCGAAGTCGACCGGGACGTCCGCGTTGGCCTGGCAGGGCGCGGTCAGCCGGCAGCCGTCGGGCGGGGCGCAGGGGTTTCGCCAATCCGTCAGCGGGTCGGGGGCGTCGTCGCCGTCGGGACCGTCCGCGCCGTAGAGGTCGAGCACCGTCAGGACGACGGTGTTGTCGGCGCTGCCGTCGTCGTCGTCGTCGGTCGCGTCGCAGGTCCCGACGTAGGCGATCGCCGAGGTGCCGTCGCCGTAGTCGCTCGCGCAGATCGAGCCACGGGACCAGACGGTCTCCGTCGCCTCGTTCAGGACGCTCAGCCCGTAGCAGGCGTCCACCACGTCCGGCAGCGACAGCGGCGCGACCGCGACGGCGACGCGCCCGGTCGGCCCGTCCGGAGCGCCACCCGCCACGCAGCTCGACGCCACGAGCGGGCCGGCGGCGAGCCCGGCGAGCGCTGTGAAGGAGATGCCTGCTCGGAACATGGGCCTCCCGCGATGCAAGGTCGGTGCTGAGCAGTGGGGTGAGCGCGATGAGATTCCAAGCGCTTTGGGCACCCTACCACGCCTTGTGCACAGCAAGAAGGACGTGAACGGCACCCCGGCCCCGCGGCTCGGCCGCCGTCCGATCTCAGCGGCTCATCCCGCCGCGAACGAGCGCTCGCGACAGGCGGACGCGATAGCTCTCGACCGCGACGGTGTCCTCGCCGCGCAGGATGGCGATGGCGGCGCGGGTGGCGCTCCACGAGAGGTCGCCGAGGCCGCGCTCGGCGGCGGCGACCCGGGCGTCGTCGCCTTCGAGCCAGCCCGCGAGGGCCTCGGCCCAGGCGGCGTGGCGGCGATCGAGGTGGGGCACGAGCGCGAGGACCCCGGGCGCGAGGGGCGCCCCGTCCGCGTCGCCGTGGAGGCGCGCCGCCACGAGGAGGAGGAGCTCGGCCAAGGCCCGCGCCGGTGTGGGGCCGACCGCGTCCAGGCGGCGGCGAGCGGCCTCGAGCGCGTGGGCGGCGTCGCCAGCGGGCGCGCGCTCGAGCTGGCCGATGGCGCGGAACAGCGCGACGTAGCCGGAGTTCACGTGGTTGTCGAGGCGGACCATGTGGTCGTCGAGGGCGTCGCAGACCTCCGCGGCCTCGTCGTGGCGGCCGAGCTCGACGAGGACGGCGGCGAGGTAGCCGAGCCGAAAGTAGTGGGCGAGGTGGGGGGCGTCCTCGTCGGCGCCCGCGCGCTCGAGGACGTCGAGGGCCTCGGTGTAGCGCTCCTGGTTGCGCAGGTGCGTGGCGACGTGGGTCGCGACGAAGCTGGTCAGGTCGCCGTCGTCGACGGTCGCCGCCAGGCGCCCCGCCCGGTCGAGGGCGCGCTCGGCGCGCGCCACGTCGTCGCCGCTGTACTGGGCCTCGTAGGCGAGGAGGCGGACGAGGAGCTTGGCCCCCCGGGCGCCGCCCGAGGTGGCGTGCGCCTCGTCGGCGAGCTCGAGGGCGCGGGCGAGGGAGGCCATCATGGCCGGGGTGTCGCCGAGGGTCGCGTGGAGGCAGAAGCGCTGGTTCCAGACCTCGGCCGCCAGCAGCGGCGGCCGTCGGATCTCGGGGAGCTCGGCCAGGGCGCGCTCGACCGCCGGGCGCGGCCCCTGCACCTGGGTGATGTGCGCGAGGCCGGCGCGGAGCCGGACCCGGTCGAGCTCGGAGGTGGCGCGCTCGGCGGCGACGCGGAGGAGCTCGCGCTCGCGCAGGAGGGGGCGCATGTCCAGGCTCGGCGCGACGTAGCGCTCCTCGGAGAGCCACGGCGCGACGACGTCCAGGGCGTAGCGGACGAGGGCGCGGTTGACCGCGCCTCGCTCGGGCGCCCGGGCGCTGACCGCGAGGAGGTAGCTCCGAGCCGCGCCGGGCAGGCGGAGCCGGGCCGGGGTGCTCGGATCCGGGACGAGCCAGCCGCTCGCCACGAGCTCCTGCAGGGCGCTCTGCGGGGTGTCGGGTGAGAGCGCTCGGATCTCGCCGCGCCGCAGCTCCCGCGGGACGAGGGCCAACAACAGCAGGAGCGCGCGCCGCGGCCCCGGCTCGAGCGCGAAGGACTCGTCGAGCACGCGCCACAGCGAGCGGTGCTGCGGCGGCAGCGGTCCGTCGGGGATCTGCAGCGTCGCCAGGAGGTCGTCGAGGGGGCGGGCGACCGCGTCGAGGGACGAGCGCGCGGCCCGGCAGGCGGCGATCTCGAGCCCGAGCGGGAGGCCGTCGAGGCGGTCGGCGACGGTGTCGGCGAGGGCGCCCTCGGCGTCGCCGAGCGGGGCGCCGAGGCGAGCCTGCACCAGGCGGAGGCGGAAGAGCTCGCGGGCGGTGGCCGGGTCGAGGGGCGGGACGACGAAGGTCCCGACGCCACGGGGCGCCACGCGCGACACGGCGACGACCCGCGTCCCTCGGCCGACCTCGGCGCCCTGGAGCCAGGCGGCGACCGGCTCGGTGACCGCGTCCGCCGCGTCGAGGACGACGACGGTGTCTTCGAGCAGCGCCAGGGCGGCGCGGACGCGGTCGCCGAGGGCGGCGGTGGTGTCGCGCCCGTGGCTGGTGAGGCCGAGGCCGCGGGTGAGCGCGAGGCTCGCCGAGATCGGGCCGTCGGCCCCGGTCAGGTCGATCCACAGGACGGTCGGGTGGGACGGCGCCGCGGCGAGGCGGTCGACGAAGGCGCGCACCAGGGTGGTCTTGCCGACGCCGCCAGCCCCGGTGACCCACGCGACCCGCGGTAGCGAGGACAGCGCCGCGAGGGCGTCGCGCCGACCGAGCAGCGTCGGCGGGGCGGGCGCGTCGCCTGCGTCACCGTCATCGGCGACCTCGAGGCGGTAGCCCTCGCCGATGACGGTGACGAGGGCGCGCTGGGCGTCGCCGAGCTTGTGCCGGAGGCGGTGGACGAGGGTGCTGATGGTGCCGGGCTCGACCGGGTCGTCGGGGCGGACGGCCACGCAGAGCTCATCGCGGGTGACGGTCTGCCCACCGGCCGCATACAGGGCGCGGAGGAGCTGGACCTCGGCGGTCGACAGCGCGGCGGGCGGGCCGTCGGCCTGGACGAGCGCTCCGGCGCTCAGGTCGAGCGCGACGTCGCTGCCGGCGAGTCGGATCGCCGACGGAGAGGCGCGGTCGGAGGGGCGCGGTTGCTGGGCCACGGCGCGATACTCGAGCTGGGTGGGTGGAAGGGGCGGACGCTACCACCCGCCGCCCTTGGTCGCCAGCCCCGACCCTCGCAGAGCCTCGCAGAGCCTCGGTCGCGGTCAGGGGCGGCCACGTACCGGCCGCGGGCCCGCGCTCACGCGAGAGCCGCCTGTGCCTCGGGCATCTCCGACCAGAGCGCCATCCGCCAATATATCACGGGGTTGAGCTCTCCGCGCTGGGGGCGCCGAGACCCGCTGCGACCGACGGACGGACGAACCCTCTCGCCCGCGAGAGCGCGACGCGGGACGACTCAACAAGCCTAGACTAAGCAAGTCGTAACTTGACGTTTCGCTCGGCGCGGCGCAGGCTCCCGCTATGTCGAGCTTCGTCGGTAGACAACGCGAGCTGCGCGCGCTCGAGGCGGCCGCGGCAGACGCACGGAGTCACCTGATCCCCCTCTACGGTCGGCGGCGCGTCGGCAAGAGCACGCTGCTGCTGCACTTCCTGAGGGACCGGCCGGCGCTCTACTACCTCGGCAAGCAGAGCCCGCCGCAGCTGCAGCTCGCGGAGTTCCTGCAGCTCGCCGCGCAGCTCGTCGACGAGCCCTTGCTGACGGCGCTCCCGACCGACGATTGGCGCCGGGCGCTCGAGGCGGTGACCCAGCGGTGGCGGGGCCCGGAGAAGCTGGTCCTGGTGTTCGACGAGCTGCAGTGGATGGTCGGCGCGAGCCCGGAGCTGCCGTCGATCCTGCAGGGCCTCTGGGATCGCGTCTGGAAGCCGGCGGGGAACGTCCTGATCATCCTGTGCGGCTCGTACATCGGCTTCATGGAGCGCGAGGTCCTCGGCCAGGAGAGCCCGCTCTTCGGCCGGCGGACGCGCCAGATCCACCTCCAGCCCTTCGACCACCTCGAGGCGCGCCGCTTCCACCCGGGGTGGTCGCTGGCCGACGCCGCGCAGGCGCGCTTCATCTGCGGCGGGATCCCGCTCTACCTCGAGGCGTTCGACCCCGGGCGCTCGATCGCCCAGAACGTCCAGGCCACGCTCCTCGACGAGTTCGCGCCGCTCTACCAGGAGCCGATCTTCCTGCTCCGCGAGGAGCTCCGCGACGTCAGCAGCTACCACGCCATCCTGACGGCGCTGGCCAGCGGCTCGCGGACGGCCTCGGAGATCGCCGCCGCGACCGGCCTCCCCGAGCGGAGCCTGCCCTACTACCTCAACCAGCTCGAGGAGCTCCGCTACGTGCGGCGCCGCTACCCGCTGACCGGCAAACCGCCGGTCGTGCGCCACGTCCGCTACGTCCTCGACGACCCGCTGCTCCGCTTCTGGTTCCGCTTCGTCTACCCCGAGGTCTCGCTCATCAAGCAGCTCGGCTCCGAACGCGCGTGGGACAAGCGGATCGCGCCGCGCTTCGACGCCTGGTGCGGCGGCGGCTTCGAGGTGCTGTGCCGCGAAGCGCTCCCCGGGCTCTACGCGCGAGAAGGCGTGACGGCGCCCTACGAGATCGGCGAGTACTGGTCGACCCGGAAGGCCGACGCCGTGCAGATCGACCTCGTCGGCCACCGCGAGGACGGCTGGACCGACCTCGGCGAGTGCAAGTGGGGAGCGGCCCCCTCGGGCCCGAAGCTCCTCGCCGAGCTCGCGCAGAAGAAGCGCCGCTACCCCAATGACCGCAACGCCACGATAGGTCTGCGCCTCTTCACCCGGAGCCCGGTCACGGTCGACGATCCGGCCGTCCGCGTACACACGCTCGAGGACCTCTACGCCGAGTGAGGCCCCTCGGCGCGCCGGGCGCTCAGCACGCCGCGCGGTCCGATGGCCGCGCTGAATCCGGCGCCAGCTCGGGGCGAGGGTGGCGAAGCGTCGTTCCCCCGCTGCGCGAGCGACGCGAACCACCGTCCCCCACGCTCTGTCCCTCGGCCGGCCTCCCTCGATGACGACGGCGCCTCCAGGAGGGGCGGGGGCGCGACGATGGGCAGGCTCACGTGGACCGAGGCGCTGCGGGGCTCCTTCCCCCGCGCGTCGCGTGGGGCCGCGGCAAGCTCGGGGGCGGGCAGGCTTCGGAGATCCGGCTCAGTCGCAGAGCCCGTCGCCGTCCTCGTCGCCGATCGGGTCCGCCGGACACGCGTCGCAGTGGTCGGGGTGGCCGTCCCCGTCGCTATCGGCGGTCCCGTCGGGGGCACAGCTCGAGACCCACGGGTAGTGCCCCCCGCCGGTGCCGATGTGCGCGCGGCTCCCGTCCAGGTTGGTGGCGCTCGGGTCGCCGAGGTTCTCGAGGTCGGCGGGCAGCGAGCTGGCGAACCAGTCGAAGGTCGTCGTCCCGCGGGTCAGACACCCCGTCTGCGTGCCGCGCGTGGGCGTCTCGGAGAAGAGGCAGCTGTGGTAGTGGGGCGCCCCGCTGTAGTCGTTTCGTTGGAGGCCGTTGGCCTCGAAGACGCAGTTGTGGACCCGCGGACCACCGCCCCCGGTGTTGTCGTAGATGAAGGTCCAGTCCTGGGCCGCCTTGTTCTCGAAGCGCACGTTTCGGACCTGCGCGTTCACGTACGGCCACCCGAAGATGGCGTTGGAGTAGGGCTGGGTGGCGGGCTTGCCCGGGTAGTAGTGGACCGTCAGGTTCGACAGCACGCTGGCGTCGTTCCGCAGGCACACCGCGTGGCCGTCGCGGGCGCTCGACTCGCTGCCGTAGACCTCGACGATGGTGTGCTCGTTGGCGCCCCAGATGTGGAGGGCCTTGCCGGTGTCGTTGATCCCGGCGCGCCCGTAGCCGGTGCATGCCGCCTGGTTCGTCGTGTGATACTGGCCCGGCCAGACGTAGACGCCGTCCCCGTCCGCGGCCGCGGCCACCGCGACGTGGAGCGAGGCGAAGGGCGCCGACTCGGTGCCGTCACCGGTGACGTCGTCACCCCACTTCGCGACGTGCCAGATGGTGCCGAAGCTCGACGGGTCCGGCAGCGCAGCGCAGCCGTCGGCCGGATCGTCCGGGCAGGGGTCGCACGCGTCGGGGATGTCGTCGCCGTCGGAGTCGGTGTTGTCGCTGCTCGCGGGGCACGGGTCGTCCGCGGTGCAGAGGCCGTCATGGTCCGCGTCGCCGCTGAGCTCGTCCGGGCAGAGGTCGCAGCTGTCCGGGTGGCCGTCGCCGTCGCTGTCCGTCGAGCCGTCGTCCGGGCAGCAGGTGTCCCAGGGGTAGGTTCCCCCGGCGGTCCCGATGTTGAAGTCGACCCCCGACGGGCTGGCCAGGTCCGCCGGGAGCGTGGAGAGCCAGAGGTCGTCCGGGGTGACCGTGCGCGTCACGGTGTTCGAGAGGGTGCCCCGGCTCGGCGTCGCGTCGAACAGCGTGTGGGTGTACGTCGGCGACCCGCTGTAGTCGGTGGTCGACCTGCCGTTGGAGATGAAGATCGAGCTGTAGACGGCGGGGCCGCCGCTGGTGTTGTTGTCGTAGATGTAGGACCAGTTCTGGCTGCCGAGGTTCTCGACCACGACGTTGCGGATCTCGGCGGTCCCCGACGAGAACGCCATGATGGCGTTGCTGTAGCTGCTCCCGTGGGACGGCCAGTAGCGCACCGAGAGGTTCGAGACGACGCTGCTCGGCCCGGTGAGCGCGAAGACGCTGTAGTCGCGGTGGATGCCGTCGGGACCGTAGACCTCGATCACGGTGTCGTCGTTGTCCCCGAAGATGTGCAGCGACTTGCCCGCGTCGTAGATGCCGGCGTCGATGTGGCCGGAGGTGCCCGCGACGAGCACGGGAGTCGCCCGGTAGAGCCCGCCGTGGATGTGGATCGCGTCACCGTCGACGGCCGCCGCCACGGCCTGGTCCAGGCGCAGGAACGGCCAGGCCTCGGAGCCGGGGCCGGTGTCGCGGCCCCAGGTCGCCACGTGGAGCACCCGCGGGTAGGCTCCTCCGTCGGGGAGCACGCTGTCGCCGAAGCAGGTCACCGGCGCGCTCGGCGTCGACGGGAGCGCGCTCAGCACCTCGCCGGTCGACGGCTCGTAGCGGTGCTGCAGGGCGATGACGTCGTCCGCCCAGGTGAGCTGGTTGGGCGCGGTCAGGTAGCCGAGGTAGTCGGTGGTCACGCGGCCGTCGGCGTCGAGCTCGTGGCGCGTACAGGCGCGGCCACCGGTCGTGCTCAGCGGCACGCTCCAGGAGATCACCGGGTAGACGCTCGCCTCGGGCAGGGGGAAGCCGTCGATCGTCTGCGGGAAGGGCTCGGAGGAAGCCGTCGCGCGGCCGGTGAGGGTGCAGCCCTCGGCGTCGCCGAAGGTCGTGTCGTCGAGGCCGAGGCTGACGTTCCAGTAGGCGACCCCGCCGGCCTGATGGCCGCGGTAGACGCCCGCGCCGAAGAGGTAGCCGTCGGCGTTGGCGTTGGGCTCGGCCGACAGGTCGACGTTCCCGAGGGCGGTCGGGTCGACGACGATCGGCGCCGTGAAGCCGTCGCAGTCGATCGTCGGGTCGTCCATGTAGAGGTAGCTCGCCCCGCCCGCGGCGCTCGTCGCGCACGCGAGGCCCAGGACGGCGGTCATGTCGCGGGACTGCGTGCCGGGGTTGTAGAGCAGCTCGAGGTCTCCGCCGGTGTCCGCCTCGCAGTCGAGCTTCGCCGAGCAGAAGACGTCCTGGAAGGTCACCGCGACGTCGAAGAAGCCCTGCTGGGCCTTGCGGCTGATCGTCATGTCGAACGCGACCGCGACGTCGGCGTCGGCGACGCACACCGCCTCGAGCGAGACCGGCGTGGGGTTGGCCCAGCTCCCGGCGGGCAGCGGGGCGTGACCGGCGTCGTAGAGCTCGTCGAGGTCGAGGGTGATGGTGGTCTGCGGCTCGTCGGCGTCGCACGTGCCGACGTAGGACAGCGAGCCCGCGCCGTCACCGTAGGCGGACGAGCTGAGCGAGCGGGTCCAGATCGTCTGGGTCGCCCCGTTGGTGACCGTGATCGTGTAATCGGCGTCGCCCACCCCCGCCAGGTCCAGCGGGGCCACGGCGATCGCGAGGCGACCGCTCGGGAGCCGGGCTCCACCTCCCGTGCAGGCGGCCGCCGTCATCGCGGTCGCCACGCCCACCGCGATGAGGATGAGGCGCCTCTGAACGGTCGCGTTCATGGCCTGACTCGCTGTTCGAAGGGGGATTCCGGGCGCTCGCGGCACCCGCGTGCGACGCAGCATAGCAGGCGCCGACCGAGAGGTCAGCCCTCGGGTAGAGGCGGTGTTCGAACGTTCGCTGCCGTCGTGCGGGAGCGAGGAATCCGAAGAGGGGCCGACCGCGCGGAGCTCAGCCGCGGAGGGACTCCACGGCGAGGACGACTTCGCTGAAGGCGACCGGGTCGAGGGCGGACCACGTCGGGCTGTCGCGGCCGACGAGGCGGACGCGGACGACCTCGTGCTCGCGCATCTCGACGTTCTCCATGTAGATGGGCGGGTCGAACACGAGGTGTACGCTCAGCTCGGGGCCGACGTCGTTGACGACCGCCTCGACGCCGTAGCCATCGCCGTCGAGCCGCCAGCCGCGCTTGCGGAGCGCGAAGATGCGCCCGGTGTACGCCGCGATGCCCGGGCCGCGCTCGAGCTCGCCGCCGGCCCGCTCGCCGGCGGTCGGGGTGTACACCGCGCGCCCCAGCTGCGGGAACGGCTGGATGATCTCGTAGTCCCCCAGCACCTCCGTCCACGCGGACACGGCGCCCTCGCCGAGCTCGAGCGGGTGAACGACCCCGACGATCGCGTCGGACGCCAGGGTGAAGACGTCGTCCTCGACGTCGGCGTAGGTCCGGTCCTCGGCGACGCGGAACGCCGCCTTCAGCGCGCCGTCCTCGAACACGCCGAAGACCAGGCGCCGCGCCAGGTGGCCGACCAGGGGGTGTCGGACGAGGTAGCGCTCGAAGTCCGCCGCCGCCCAGCGCCGCCCGGTCGCGAGCGCCCGCTCCAGGCGCTCCGACTGCGCCGCGGCGACCTTCGCGGCGTCCTTCTTCAGCGCCGCCCAGCGCGCCTTCGCGGCCTTCGCCTCGGCCTCGTCGTCGGTCTTTCGGATCGGCGCCACCGCCGCCAGGCGCTTGCCGTCGTCGTCCAGGATCGACGGCGACAGGTGCTCGTCGAAGACCACGCGGAAGCTCCGCGGGCCGTAATCCAGGACCAGCGACCCGTCGTCGTCGAGGCCCAGGTCCGGCGCCGTCCGATCCTCCAGCTCGTCGTTCGACAGGCCCCGCTCCTCGGCGACCGCGGACAGGGTCTCCTGGGCCGCGCGCTTCAGCCACGCCCGCGACGCGCTGCGCGTCCACCGACCGATGTACATCAGCGCGACGTCGCTCCCCAGCAGCGCCAGCGCGTCGAGCCCGAGGAGGCCGCGCTTGCCGCCCTCCGCCGCCCAGGCGTCCGTCCGCGCCGCCAGCCAGCGGGCAGCGCCGTCGCCGCCCAGGAGCGCCACCGCCGTCACCGTCCACGCGTGGGCGTTCGGCGACCCGTTCGCGACCCACCCGTCGCACAGCGCCTCGGCGAACGCCTCGAGGCTGGCCGCGTCGCAGACCTCGCGGACCTGCGTGATCCCGGCGTACGGCGGGTCGGGCTCGCTGAAGACGAGCATCTCGAGCAGGTGCCCGGTCGCCTCCGGGCCGATGGGCGCGCCGTCCCGCGTCAGCACCGGCGGGAACATCCTGGCGTCGAACCAGTCGGGGATCTTCGGAGCCCGCTTGGGGCACTCCAGCAGCGGATCCTGCCCGAGCCACGCCCGCAGCGCCGCCGCGACGTCGTCGCCGTACGCCGCCCCCGCCGCGTCCACGACGTCGGCCTCGCGCGACGCCAAAAAGCGCAGCGCCGCCCGGGCGCCCTCCGCCAGCTTCTTGTCGTCGCCGAAGGCCAGCGGGATGAGCCCCGCCGCCGCATGCTCCGGGAACGCCAGCATCCACCGCTGGGTCCCGGCGCGCACCCGGCGCCGCCGGTAGCTCGCGGCGACGGCGGCCGCGATCTCGACCGCCCCCAGCGTCAGCGCGCCGTCGAACGCCTCCGGCCCGCTCGCCACGATCCGCGCGAGCCCCTCGGCCTCCTCGGGACCGAAGACCGCGATGGCGGTCCGCAGGGTCTCGGTGGACACCCCGGTCCACTCGGGGGTGGTCCGGAGGTACCCGCGCGCGACCTCGACGTCGTCGAGGGTCAGCAGATACGTCAGATCCGCGCGCCCCGTCCGCCGCGACCCGTCGAGCCTCTCGGTCAGCCACTCGCGCTTCGCCCCCCAGTTCTCATGGGCCTTCTCGAGGCGCTTCAGCTCCCGAGCTCGCTCGTCCTCCGACATCAGGAACGCCGGAGGCAGCGCCGTGGGCGTCAGCGCGCGCTTCGGCAGCGTGACGCGCTTCACCTTCTTCCGTCGCCACGGCGGGTCCACGAGGACCTCCGGGAGCGACGCCTCGGGTGCCAGCGCGACGACCTCGCCCGAGGCCTCGGCCGCGGCGGCCGCCAGCTCCCGCTCGGCCATCTCCAGCAGCACGTGCGCCCCCTCGCGGAGGCTCTTCTTGCCCTTCTTCGCCAGGGGCGGCAGCACCCGCAGCGCCAGCTCCGGGTAGCGCTCGAAGTAGTCGCCGATGAGCCCGCGCAGGGCCTTCTGCGAGAGCTTCTCCGCGATGGCCCGCGCCGGCTCGTCGCCGACGAAGAGCGACATCGCGCGCACCCAGGAGCGCTCGATGTCGACGTCCCCCCACTCGGAGAGCGGCGCGTCGCGGACGACGGGGTAGGCCGCCTGCCCGGCGTGATGCACCAGCGTCACCAGGTGGTGGGCGCCCCACGGGGCGCCGTGGGTCGTCCCGAGCCGCTTCATCGCCGGCGCGTCGAGCCGGCACGAGAGCAGCGGGAACAGGTGCCGATGGTCGTCGGGCTTGCGCGCCTCGAAGGCGACGAGGTCGCGCCAGAGCGACGCCTCGTCGGGGAGCGCCACGGCGATCCACACCCGGGTCGCGTGGTCGGCCGCGCTGCCGTCGCGGAGGCGCAGGTCCAACGCCACCAGCTCGTCCCGCGCCGCCGCGTAGTCCGCCTCGTCGGCCGCCATCAGCCAGCGTCGGAGCGCCAGCCACTGCGGGCGCCCGTGGTGCAGGTCGGCTCTGCCCGGCGCGCCGTGCTCCCGCAGGTCGAGGTAGCTCGCGCGGAGCGTCTTCCGGACCGCCGTCATGCGCGCGGTCGCGGTGACCGCGCGGGAGGCCGCGACGACGCCGTGCGACGCGACCCAGCGCTCGACGAGCTGCTCGGCGAGGCGCTCGCTGGCGGTGTACTTGCCCGTCAGCATGAGCATGTCCGCCGCCACGACCAGGGTCGCCGCCTCGAGGGTCGCGTCGAATTCGCCCGGCTCCTCGCCCTCGAGCCGCGCGAGCACCCGCCGCGTGAGGTCGGCCCCGGCGCGGGCGCCGATCAGCGTCAGGCCGTCGCGCCAGACCTTGCCGTGTTTGTCGAGCGCGGTCCGCGTCTTCTTGAGCAGCTGAGCGGTCGTCAGCGCCCTGGGCGGCTTGGGCTGCGCCTCGCCCCGGAACGGCAGGGCGTGCTCGCGCAGCTCCGGCGTCCAGGCCAGGGTCACGCGGGTGTAGTCGAGCGGCGTGTCCGCGGTGGTCGGATGGGTGCTCATGGTCACGGTCCTACCGCTGTTTCCCAGCAGGAGTAAACCGGCCGACGACGCGCGACGAGGTCGCTGCCCCGGGTGCGGTTGACGGGGGTCTCGACGACACGGAGGATCGCGGCCAGGACCCAGCAGGAGGCATGATGGCGCGCTACGAGCTCATCGCGGGGAAGTCCGCCAAGTTCTGGGAGATCACCCTCGCGGGAGCGAGCTTCACGGTGACCTTCGGGCGCATCGGCACGAACGGCCAGACCAAGACCAAGGACTTCGACTCCGCCGCCGACGCCCAGGCCGAGCACGACAAGCTCGTCCGCCAGAAGACGAAGAAGGGCTACAGCCCCGTCGCCACGGCGCCCTCCGCCCCCGCGTCCTCCCCCGCGCCCTCCTCCGCGCCCGCGTCCTCCGCCCCCTCCCCCTCCGCGCCCGCGTCCTCCGCCCCCTCCGCGCCCGCGCCCTCCTCCGCGCCCGCG